>BNJT01001154.1_pt1 | contig 209341 bp, 302 predicted proteins | sample 8540491 | NCBI WGS metagenome assembly BNJT01 (sample SAMD00202455, study PRJDB9452) | human saliva metagenome | host: Homo sapiens
TGGGACAAGGAAAAAACCGTCAGAAACGAGATGCAACCCTCTCATTCCAGTTCGATATACTCATCAGGTTGGCGGCAGAAACGGAGGATATCATGGCAAACTTTTACCTATGAAGAACGTTTAACACTGCAGAGACTCCTGAAGGAGGGTCTGTCATTCAAGAAGATCGCCGCACAGCTACATAAGGATCCCTCCACTATCTCACGGGAAGTCCGAAGTATGCGGTAGAAATCGCCACGGGAAAACCCGGCTATTCCTTCAATGCGTGCAAGAACAGGTTCATTTGCAAAATCAAGGCTCCTTCCCTCTGCGGAAACGAATGCACTCGCAAAGGCAGTTCCGGAACCATGTGTCGGCTTTGCCGTTGTAACGAGCATTGCCCGGAATTCGTGGAAGAAGTCTGCACTGTCAGGGGTTCATGTCCCCTATGTCTGCAATGCTTGTCCGACGATCGATACGTGTACCTTGCTCAAGACCTTTTACGACGCTCAGAAGGCACACCTGAAATCACATCAGGTCATCTCTGAATCAAGAAGCGGACTGTCTACCAGTGAGGAGGAGATCGAACGGCTGAACCGGATCATTACTCCGCTTGTGAAGCAGGGGCATTCGATCCATGAAATCTATATCACTAACCGGGACAAACTGATGTGTAGCGAGAAGACTATTTATAACTACATCGATGACTGTCTTCTGGAAGTCCGCAACATCGATCTCCCCAGAAAGGTCCGCTTCCGTGCCCGGCGTAAGAAACCGGAGTTCAAGGTCGATAAAGGCTGCCGCATCGGTCGCTCCTATAAGGAATTCGAAGTCTTTATGGAAAAGAATCCCGATAATACTGTCGTCCAGATGGACTCTGTGATTGGAACGATCGGTGGGAAATGTCTTCTTACAATCCACTTCGTGGAATCATCTCTGATGCTGGCTTTCCTGCGTGACGCCAATACGTCCCAGTCTGTAATCGATGTATTTGAATGGCTGGATAACCGTCTGGGCGGAAAGCTGTTTAACAAACTCTTCCCTGTGATAGTAACTGACAACGGCAGTGAGTTCTCCAATCCGAAAAAGATCGAGTACAGGAGCTATCCTGTTGAAGGGTACGGTTTTCGCCGGACCAGCATCTACTACTGTGACGCCGGTTGCCCTCACCAGAAAGGTGCCATTGAAGTCAATCATGAGCTGATCCGCCGGGTTCTCCCCAAAGGAACTAGTTTTGACAACCTGGTACAGAAAGATGTAACCAGGATGATGGATCACATCAATTCCTACAAACGGAAAAAGCTGAACGATCGCAGTCCCTACGAAACGTTCAGCTTCCACTACGGAGAAGAGGTCTTAAAGCTTCTGGGATGCACTCCAGTTGCCGCTGAAGACATTTTGCTGAAGCCTACACTTCTCAAGTAATAATCATGACAGAGCCGCCAACACCACAGACCATACCAACCAAAGCAGGGGTGGATTCTCCGATTACAAAAAAATCGAGAGGGAGTCGACCTCCCTTTGGCATGTCTGTCAAGGTCATCATACACGAAAAAAATGGCCTTGAACAGGTTGCATCTCGTGTACAAACGGAGCATTTCACTTACAAATCTGGCATCTAGCATACAAAACTGGCGTTTCGTTTACAAATATGCAGTTTTCAATTTACAAACAAGCACCTCGCCTTACAAACAAGCGTCTTGGATTACAACTCAGCGCAATTTCTTATAAACCATTATGGCACTTATTGGTAGAAAGAGAAATGAACAAAGAAGACTTAAAAAGAGCTGCAAACATAACAAGTAACATAGTTTCTAGAATGAGCAAAAACTCTTATGTGAACTTAGAATCATTAGAAAAGATTTGCCTCGGCATTGGATTGCAGAATTGAAGATGTTATAGAAATTCATAGAAATGAGGTGGAATAAAATGAAGAAAATATTTTTAGAAAGGAGGAAATAAAGTGAGTCAAGAAAAATAAGATAAATCAATCTTGCTGAGGTTCAATACAAAAAAACCACTGGTACAGTGGAAGAAAAAGCAAATTGCCCCAAATGTCACAAAAATAGGAGAAAAGGTTAAGAATATAACTGTAAAGCATATGGTATCAGAAAACCTTATGGGAAAGGTTGTAGATGAAGAAACTTACTATTTATGTATGAATGAAGATTGTGATGTCGTGTATTATAACTTAAACAATGAAAGAGTTTTTTTATAAGGAAGATGTAAAAGTTCCTATATGGTTTAAAAAGGATGCAAATCCCAAATATATATGCTATTGCAACCAAGTTACAGAGCAACAAATTATAAACGCTGTTTTTAGATGATGGTGCAAAAGAATATTAAAGATATTATTAGACTTACAGGGCAATGAAAAATGGAAAAGTGCGAAATTAACAATCCTTTTGGGAAAAATGCTGTAGTCCTTTTATTCAAGAAACCATCAATACAGACATTAAAAAGCAAACAAAAGTTTGCGAAACATAATTATAAAGTACGTCACAACAGTAATAAAATTAAAAAAATAATAAAAAAACTATAGAATTAAAAATTTTTAACGGTTCAGATGTAAATATGTCTATGACAAGGAAGAAATAGACGGTCAAATAAGCCAAAAAGGTTGAAATTCACTACAAGTTTATAGGTATATTAAATTGACCACTTCGGACTACTCACCAGAGGAAGAGCATAAGGATATAAATGCAATGAAGAAGGGCATTAGCTTATAAATGTAATAAAGAAGTGCATAAGGATATAAATATATTAAAGAAGAGCAAACTTATAGTATGAAAAGGCTTGACGTAGAAAATGAAAGCTAAGGAAACAGAAATGAGAGTCTTGATAGCGGATGATGAAGAACGGATATGCGAGTTAATTCAGTTTTTTTGGGGAATTTTCAGGAGGAAGGCATGGAATGTCTTCCTTTTGCGAAGACGGGAAAAAGAGGCTTTGGAAAGGGTAGAGAAAGAACGTCCGGAGCTTTTGATTACGGATATTAAGATGCCCGTTTTTTCAGGATTGGACATAGCTAAAGAAATTGCCAGAAAGAAACTTCCCACCAAGGTTATTATTGTTTCCGCCTATTCAGATTTTTCCTATGCCAAGGAGGGAATACAGGCAGGGGTGTCGGACTATCTGTTAAAACCGATTAAGAAAAAAAGAACTGCAGGAAAGCGTTCGGAAGATTAAGGAAGAATTGACCAGGGCCAAGTCTGGAAACCATGATGAAAGATATGCCTTGCTCTCATTTGGTTTCTTTGTCTAAAAAGTATATTGACCGACATTTTGAGGAGAATATCGGTTTGGAGGAAGTGGCAGAGTATTGTAAAGTCAGTGCTTCATATTTAAGCACACAGTTTAAGAAGGAACTTTCCCGTGGGGTAAATAAATATATATCCGGTCTTCGGATGGAAAGAGCTAAGCAGCTTTTTGGCAGAGACCAATTTAAGCATTACGGAAATTGCCTCCCAACTGTTTTATTATGATGCAAAAATATTTTTTTCCAAATGTTTTTTTGAGAAAATGGGGATGAATCCCAAGGACTATAGGAATTCCTTTACATGAAAATCGGAGCGAATAAGACAGAATATAAATCGGAATCGGGACAAGGCTTAGTGAGAGCGGAGAAGAATGGTCGGAGTTCCTTATCCTCTCGCCTTCTTCGCTTGTATGCCCCTAACACTGGCTTTATTTTTTTGTTATCTATTTTTTTATTATTTATCTACTGCTCGCAAACCGGAGGCAGCTTCTTTCAGACGGGAATGAAACTGCTTCTTCTGGGGCTTCTATGTCTTTGTATATTGACACTTGCTTATTTTTATTATGACGTTCTCAGACCTTATAAAACTTATCAGTCCACACTGCGAAGAGTCCTAGAGGGTTATAGCGAAGTGCAGGAATTGCAGGAGCTTTTCGGTTTATCTGACAGAGGAAAGTCATGAAGAATACCATTATATTTCGGAAATCCTCAGTGCCAATAAAATCATAGAAGAAGGGGAGAAACTAGCCTATATACAAAACTTGCAAAACCAGATGAATCCTCATTTTCTCTATAATATTCTGGAAAATATTCGCTCGGAAAGTCTTTTAAACGGTTTGGAGTCAGTAGCAAACATGGCAGAGCTTTTGGGCGATTTCTATCGCTATACCATCTCCCAAGAGGAGAACTTTGTTTCTTTAAAAGAAGAACTGGACAATACGGAAGTATATTTTCAAATTCAAAGATTTCGTTTTTCTAAAAAATTGGAACTGGAAGTGAAGGTGCAAGAGGATTTGTTATCGCTAAAAGTACCAAGAATCTTATTGCAACCTATCGTGGAAAATAGTATTGTGCATGGTTTAGAGGGAAGAGAAACCGGAGGTAAGGTAGGGATTTCCATTAGCCGCAGTAATCAGCATGTTTATATTCAAGTCTCTGATGATGGCATCGGCATAGAGGAGGAGAAGCTAAGACAGATAAATGAAGATCTTCGGAATATCCGTAGAGGATTTCAAGGAGGTGTAGTGGGAAAAAGGGATGTGGGTAAGGCCGGAATGGGAGTTTCTCTCCTGAATATTCAGGAAAGAATCCATTTGCTCTACGGACGGGAATACGGTTTATATTTGCAGTCCTTAGAAAATTCCGGAACAGATGTTTGTGTGGTACTTCCCCGGGAGCTTTCCGTAAAGCAAGAAGAGGAAAGTTTTATCAGTGAAAGTCTGGATCTTTTGTCCGAGGAAGAAAATGCTTTGATTATTAACACAATCAGTACTAAAGAGCCGGAAAAAGAAGAACTTCTCTTTGCTTTAGAGCTGTATCTGTCTGAAGGAAATCACTTTACTGTAGAAAATTTATCCTTCCAGCTTTTTTCCGGAGAAAGCCTACTATTTTTGGCTTTAGATAAGCCTATTCCCAAAGACTTGGTCTCCGCTTTTAATGACGAAAAAGAGCTGTATTACGGCTGTGTAAAGTCCTATGAGAGCATGATGAAAACTGTTCCGAAGGTCTGGATGACAGGAGACGGCAGCTCCTTAATAGAGGGGCAGACTGTGCTTTCAATCTTTTTGTCTATCAGCCGGAATATCCTCATTTTCTCCTTCGAAACAAAGAATTAATTGCCGAATATAAAGACTTGTTTCCGGAACTTTCCAGAGAAATTCCCTATCAAGAGCAGGTGGAAAATTTGGAAGAAAAACAGAGAATCTTAGTGGAAATCATGAAAGGAATGATTGCAGGAGCCAGAGTCTTTGCCTTATGGGAAGTGCATTTAGCAAAAAGATGAGGAGGAGCTTTATGCCTATATAGAAAAATGGAAGAAAGAAGGCTATGCCTTTTTGTTTTTTTCTTCGAAGCCTTCGGATGCTGAAAAGCCCTGTGAGCGATTGGGGATTTGGAAGGAGAGGAGAATATTGAAGGTGATTACTAATTCACTGTAAAGGGGTCTTTTACCATAGTAAAAGGAAATACATTGTTTTTTTCTTCGCTTGCCAAGTCTGGTGCATTACGGTATTTTTATACGGGGATTGGGGCTTCACTTTTTTTCTTGCGGGAGTCCTTTTCGATTATCAATTATGAAAATGTAAAGAGGGTAAAGATTGGAGGTATTATGCAGCATCAAATTTTAGGAGATAACGATTGTCCTATTTTGGAAATCTACTTAAATGCAGGGGAGGCAGTAAAAATCGAACGCGGTTCCATGGCCTACATGTGCGGTGTGGAATTACAGGGGAAAATGAATTCCGGCTCAAACGGAGGCGGCCTTGGAGGTCTACTGAGTGCCGTGGGAAGAAGTATTGCCAGCGGAGAAAGTATGTTTATTACCGAGGCAAGAGGCGTGATGAACGGTGGAAGAATCGGTGTTGCTCCCGCCATTCCCGGGAAAATTGTCTGTTTACCAATTGGAGAGAGGCAGTATCGCTTAAATACCGGAGCATCTTTTTGGCGGGAGATTATTCCGTAGGATATTCCATGAAGATGCAGGACATCGGGAAAGCCTTTTTGGCGGCACAGGCGGACTTTTTCGTGATGGAAACGGAAGGGCAGGGCGATGTTTTTGTCAATGCTTTCGGAGACCTTTTAGAGTTGGAAGTGCATCCGGATTGCCCGATGACGATTGATAATGACCATGTGGTAGCGTGGGATAGAAATCTGGACTATCATATTTCCGTGGCTTCCGGTACCTTTTGGATTTACCACCGGAGAGGGTCTCGTAAACCGTTTTGTAGGAGAAGGAAAGGTGTATATTCAGACTAGAAACTTAAGCAGTCTGGCTTCCGCTTTGCCTCTTGCCAGAATGAATAAGAACAGCGGAAAAAGGCGGATTTTTCGTTCTAGTTTGATTTTTTCCTGTCAGAGAATGCCCGGCATAGCAAAAGGGGCTGTAAAAAAATCAAAATAATTATATGATAAATTTCATAGATTATTGTTATATGGTTAAACAAACTTCTCTCCTGTAGCTATTCTAAGATAAAAAAATGATAAAAATACAAGAGAAAATAAATATTTTTTTACTTATTCCCCTAGTATTTTTTTCTCATATTGTAAAAGAGATAAACTATTCTTTTTTTCATTTGATTGAGCATATACATCCATAGTCATATGAATATTGCCATGTCCCATAATTTCTTGGATGACTTTTAAATTCACCTCATTTTCACAAAGCCTAGAACAGAAGGTATGACGTAAAGCATGAGATGAAAACAACGGAAGCGAAGTTGGAACACCTGGATGCATTTCTTTAAAAAGCTTATCCGAGTTATAATTCGTGATAAGCTTTTTTAATGCATGATTCACATCAAAATTTGAAACTGCTCTTATTCTGTTGTTGACTATACAATAAAATATCAGTTCTTGGTCATTAATTAAAAGGTTGTCCTCATGAGGGAAGGATTTTCTTATGCTTTTATCATTCTTCATTTTTTCTAAAACAGCATATAACGTTGAAAGAATCGGTAATTTCCGGACACCATTTTTTGTTTTGGTAGGATTAAATGAAAAAATTCGCTCTTTTCCTTTATAAGAACAGACTAAAGTTTTGTTTATTGAAACAAGTTTTTTTTCAAAGTCAATATCATCCCAGCAAACTGCAGAAGCTTCTCCCACTCTTGCACCTGTGCTTAACATAAAAAGCTATAACGGATAGAAGAAAGAATCAGTTTCTTTTTGCATACATAAGAAATGCTTTTTCTTCATCAGTCGTTAAAACTTTTTGCCCATTTGATTCTTCTCTTAGACTACTACCCTCTGCGTGAGCTAAAGCTTTCATTGCTTGCTGAGCTGGATTAATTGTAATAACCTGATCACTAACCATAAGAGCAAAAATAGCATGGAGCATTCCCTGAATAGATTTAATTGTGTTCAATGATAAATGCTTTTCAGTAAAATGATAAATGAGTAATTGCCGAATATCAGAATGAGTAATTTCATTCACTTTCTTTTTACCAAGTCGTTTTTTTATATAGTGATCATATAAATTTCTTTGAACGTATGCTGTAGTGTTTCTAATTATTCTACTTAGCATAAAGCGTTCGAAAGCTTTATCTAAAGTTATAGACTTCAGATTTTTACCTAACTCATCAAAACGATATTCTATAGCTTCAGATACTTTCTGTCTTAACGCTTCCAAGGAAGATGCATAGATTGTTTTCTTATTTCCGCAAACAGTTTTTTGAAATACATAAATTCCATCATATCGTTCAAACTCTCCGGTTCTAAGTACTCTTCCATGAGAATCTTTTCTAACTTTTCGCATAATAAATTACCTCTCAATATCAAAAGAATTATCTCTGTGATTAAGAGAAGCAACTTCATTATCATGAACCGTATCATTGGCCGTAATTACTCTTTCAGAATGTTCTTCTAAGATATTATTAGAATCAATGATTTTTATAATTTCGGCTTTATCTAGAAAAGCTGAAATTTCATGTTTTAAATTTTTTTATTTGTCTTTAAATCATATTCTTCAGACAACGAATCTATATTTGCACAGATAATATTTCCTTTTTGTTCAAATATAATTGTTTTTTTCTTGAAATACCGGAGATTTTTAAATATACAGTACTAAAGTTACTTTCTAAGCAATCTAAAAAGAAATTTACTTCCAACATCATATAATTTTCCTTCTAGGATATCCTCTCCATTCTTATTTAAAACAAATGCTTTAGTAAGATCTAAGTATTTAGAACTATCTTGCCATTCTAATTTTTTTCAGAATTCCAGAAGAAGTCTTTTTGAATCCCTTTTTCTAAATGGTGTAAAAGAATTCCGCAAGAAATGAATACGCTTCATCAAATTCCGGCTTACCAATAATACTAAAAAAAGTTTATTGTAAGCATGCTCAATCTGACTTCTTTTCTGGAAAAAAAGCAGAAAAGTCCTTAATTTCTCTTTTATTATTTTTTTACTATAGTCAAATATATCTTTTTATTTTTAAAAGAAAAACAATGACAAAACATATAAACATCCAATAGATCTTTAGTTCTCCATTTATATACTAAGTCTGTAGAAGAACTTGAAATTTTGTCAAGTAATATTTCAATGGGTAAAATGCCATTAAAACTGGCAGTTCCATAAGAATAAATTCTTCGTCCGGATTCACAATGTATATCGATATCCATAGAAATCAAATCAAGACCTGAATGTACATCAGTAAATACCACTTTAGCTGATTGTTTTTCACCAAATGGTCGGGTTACTTTAACTTCTAAGTTACTATGCTTATCCTTAATTGCATTTGCTATAGATAAAGATAATTCTTCAAGTGTAGGAGGAATTCCAACCCAATTGGCATCAATATCTTTAGTCATTCTATATACATCATTATATGATTGCTCTTGAAGAAATAGATTACTAATTAGCCCACCTTTGAATATAAGAGGAATTCCACTATCATTTAATTCTGCTAAAATAGAATACATTAATTCTTCTTTTTCAGTCATAATTGGCTCCTTGCACGAATCCTATAGCCCATTCCTTAACTTCATCAAATAGAACTTGGTCAGTATCTACAATCAATTTATCAAATGTAAAAATTATTGAAATAATAATAATTTCCTAAAGCTTCAACTAATACATGAGTATCTGATGTGTCATAATCTCTAATAAAATCTTTGATAGTCTGTTCAAGCGTTGAGCATAAAACAATACCATCATCCAAATATTCTATCCCATCAAAGCTATTTACAATGCTATATTGAATATTAGAATATTGTCCTTCTGTTAAAGAATAGACCTCAATATTCTTTTCTCCAATATAGCCCGGAAAAAGTTGTAAATACTCCAAAGCAGATATCCCCCTTAGAATTACCTTTTCAGAACTTAATGCAGTTTGAAGCCATTCCTTATTAGATAAAAACTCATCACTGTGTTTGGTTTCCATACATTACTCCTTCCGCATACACGCTTTTCATCTGTCAATGGTCTTGGAATCAGCTAATTCCAAGACCCTTCGGGATACCATTGACAGACTCATTTTTAGCGTTTTGATTTCGTTACCGAAAACAGGGAACTATAAAAATATAATTTGTATATCTGTTTTCTTATATACAGTATATCGCTAAAAAACGCTATGCTCATTAAATGAAATATATACCTCTTCAGGAAACTAATCTGATTGTTATAATACAGCTATTTTCTTCCCTTTAAAGAATGGAAATTCAAATTTCTTTTTCTTTCTAACACCGGTAGTAAAGGGATATAGCAAATCCTTCAATCCCGGAAATTCCGGTGTATTAAAGGGATCCGGAGCATACCCGACAAAATGAAATTGTGTTTTTAAAAGTTTTTCTCAAGAGATTTTTTTATCTGCTTGTAAAAAAATTTATATAGAAAGAAATCTCTTTTTCTAGCTTCCTCATCATACCTGTTATAGAATTGCACCAACTTATCTATCTCCCAAGACTGAATATTAGCAAGGACTATTTTAATATGGCACTTATTAAAAAATTGAATTTCTTCTGTATTTCCGGAAAAGTCTAGTACAAGAAAATGGTAGTGCTTGTCCTTTTTAACCTCTTCAATCAGGCTTTCTGAAGCATTAGGATAAAAATCTATGTTTCTGCTGGTAAAGAATTTTTCCCCACCACCTTTGATTTCTTCTCCTTTTCTAATTCGTTCAAAAATCCTGATGTGGAGAAAAACTCGAAACAAGCTACAGAATATCCAAGGGTTCTAAGCTGATTTGCAATAACAATTGAGTTATGAGTAGATCCGGCTTTTCTATCAACTCCAGTTACTCCAATTGTAACATAGTTAATTTCTTTTAGTTCCGTATGTTCTACTGCTGAAGCATCCTTCAGTTTCTGATATTCTACAGCATCCTTGTAAGACATACCTTCTTCAGAGAAGCATTTATCCAAGTTTTGTTTAAGCAATACAAAATCTTTACCACTTGCAAAATTACGAATACCAAGAGCAAATAGATTTGCCAGAATGGCATCTCCAGGATTCGCATCCGGTGCAATGATTACAATGCGGATATTTTCATTGAGCGTTAAGAAAGAACGTATTAAATCTAATATTTTATCTTCTTTATCAACCAATGCAGAAAGATCTATTGCAAAAATATCAATATCGCGTTCCGAAAAGTAAAATGCCTTTTTCTTCATAAAATCTTCTAGATTGAAATGGTTTGAGATTTGATTATTACTATCTATAGTTAGAAGACTTGAATCTTTAATACTGTAGTCCAAAGTCATTTTTAAGGCTTTACTGGAAATATATAATATGGATCTATCCATTACTTCCCCCTTCTAATATGGTTATAAAGTCTTGCATCGAATACCCTTTATCCTTTACCGGTCGTGTAAAAGATAAAAAGAGAACAAAAATAGTAATTACAATATAAATACAAATCTTTAGAAATTTGAGTGAACTAGGACTCTTCTCCATGATTGTTTTTTTCCTTCCTTTCACCATAAAGTAACTAATACCAAATACAACAATTAGAGAAACTAAAAAGACAAATATAATATTTTGATTTCTACTTTTCTTTTGGACTTCACTACTATTAGCCTCTATGTAAGGAACAGAAGAATTCTCAGAACTTTCCATACCTTCTAGTGAATCTGTTGATTTTGATTCTTCATCTATTATTTCATTGGTTTCCGTGTTTGAGGATTTAGGAAGACCATCTGCATCAACATCATCCGGACTCCAATGCATATCCCCATCTCCGCTTTCTCCTAATAAATTGGTTCCCGGCTCAATGTTATATTTTGTAATAAAGCTATTTTTCTCTTCCCAGATGCTTTCCTCTATCCACCGTTCTTGATTCTGACTTTCTAAGACTTTGCTCTTATCTTCATCACTTAATGCAAAATAAGATTCTAATTGTTTATCTGACCACTCTGGAGGATCCGGTAATGTTTCAATATCAGGATCAGCAGGCACAGATTCTGTTTCTTCTAATCCTTCCGGATTCCAGTCTCTATTTATTACAGTAAATTGCAGTTTGTTTTCTTTTAAATAATTATTATCATCAATTACTAATGTAATGCTTTTAGGCTCTACTTTATACCGGGCTTTTGTGTTGTACATTACTCGGCACTGAAATGTGTATGTTCCTTTCTCCAGATGCGTAGAATACCTATAATCTGAATAATCCATAGTTTGGTATAAGGCGAAGAATTTCCCGTCTTTTTTTCTACATAAACCTCCATTCCGGTAAACAACGGTTCTCCCTCAAATATAGGATCTATATAGAAGTTTTTAGCTTCTTTACCATAAGCCAAAGAAAATGGGATGCATAGGAAAATAAATAGCACTATAAAGGTTTTAAATAGTCTACACGTTTTTCACAAAAAAACTCCTCTCTATTACTGAATCAACAAATACAAGTTTATTAAATTCTACCATTATTGCATAATTTTCACATCTAATTATGTGGCGAATTTTTTGTTTCTAATCCCCTGTAATAGAAAAATGCATATAGTCTTTAGAATGAGTCCAATGTCCACCCCATATCCAACCATGAGCTTCCAATATTCGTACAGGGGCACTTCCTTCTGTCATCGACAACTCATTAGACAAATACTTTGTTCCAGAGATTAGCTGACCTTTTCTAATAAATGGATTGCCATAATCCCAATTTATATCAATGGCCAAACCATAAGAATGCGAGGATAAAACCGCTTGAACCTCTTTTTTTGTCTAAAGCTGTATCCACCTATCTGCTTAATTTCATATCCGGCTTCAGATATCTCTTGTAATGCTGTTTGTAAATCAGTAGCAATTGAAGAATTAACTTTAACAGTCCTCATCACTCCCTTAGAATTACGAAAACTAATTGTTTGCATATGCTTTTCAGCCATAGATGCATTTCTAGGAAGATTCCCAGCTGGAAAATACAGTATTGGATCCTTTCCTTTTTTTAGAACTACTAGAAATATTACCGGATCCGCCTGAAGCAAAAAGATTGTAAACTTGATTAGCTGAACCTATTCTTCTTCCTATTTGTGCCTTTTGATAATTAGGGCTTTCCCAGTGCCAAAGAAAATCTTCAGTTGCTTCTTGAACGGAACTATATTGATAAGTAGAAAATTCAGATAAAGATTTTGCCTTACTAGTATGGGTGAGTCCTCCACTTTTGTATAAAGTGATTTTTTTCCTCCATACCAAGTATTTTCTACAATAAGGTAATCTAATTGTGCAGTAATATCAGAAATATTTCTTCCATTCGATTCTAGCCATGCCAAAAATGCTTTCCGTCGTCCATGAGACCATTGTCCCAGTCCTATGCCGGTTCCACCTTTTTCCTGTAAATTAGGCTGTAAACTACATTCCGCTTCAAAAATTACCAATAATTCCCTGCAGTAGCATAATCCGACCATCCTAAACCTTTAAAAATAATCCCATATTTGTTTAGCAATCTCAATATTACTAATTTGACCAACAGCTTCACCATCATATTTAAATCCTCCAGCTTCATCAATTAATTCTTTGATTCTTTCAATAGAGGTTTCGAAAAGATCTACATCTCCTTCATCTTTAAAAACACCTTCAGATTTAAGTGACTCGGTAATCTCTTGTTCCGTCATATACTCAACCATTACAATATAATGGTCTTGGCTCCTTTCAATAACTCGAAAAGGACGTTTTACAATTTTTTGATAAAACTCTTTTATTTTACTTTCATTTATTTTGTTCTTTCCGTTCGCTATTTGTATCTCTTCTGTCGTGCAAAAATATGCAAGAACACTAACCATCGGCGGATTTGGAAGAGGAGTATCTACTGTGGGATAGCGAGTTTCTTCATGTTCATTCCCTTTATCATCCGTAACTATTACAGTATATTTATGTTCTTCTCGAACTGATTCTGCGAGACTTTTTTGTTCTTCACTAATTTCTTCTACATGTTTTGCTCTTACAGCTTCAACAGTCTTATAATACCGCATCTCTATAATAGAGAATTCGTCTCCTAAAAATGCAGAAATATCAGTATCATCCTCTAAATCTCCTTCTCCTTCAAAGAAGTTTTTTACTCCATTTACAAATCCTGCAACAGGGGAAAACGATATTGTTGGTAAAAGCATTAAACCGACTATGATAATCAGTAATCCCTTTAAGATTTTATGCCCATTTTCTGTTAAAAAAATATAACGAAGTGTTTTCTGAAGGAAGCCATTCATCATCTCCCTCCACCTTTTCCAAGCATTTCTAGCATATCATCTGAAAGATCGACAGAAAGATTCATACGCATAGATCCGCACATAAATACTCCTCTTCCTCTTTCTTTACTTGAAAGTACTGCAAGCTCTTTATCAGAGAGATTAAAAAGCTCTTGTGTTTCTCGTAGATTTTTTCCGTCTGTACCCATTAGGAACTTATAACAAGCGTTATCAATGATAGCTTGACCGTACCTTTTGACAGCCGGATCCAATATATCTACTACAGAATGAGTAATAAAAAGTAATCCCCCCTCGTATTTCCTTGCACGTTTTGATATATTTCGCAGAAACTTCATCATATCCGGGTATTCATCATCTACAAACAGATAGCCTTCATCTACTGCAAATAAGCATTTTTCTTGTCTATTTGCGGACATTTCGTGCCAACTCCACATCATTAGATTATAGAATTGTGCCTTCTTAACATTTTCATCGCTATCTAGGAGATTAGAAACATTTAAGTCTATAAAATTACTCTTAGGATTAAGAGTTGTATATCCATTCCAGATAAATTGATCTGCTCCTTTTCCGGCACTATATAACTTTAAGGAAAGAGCAGTACGAAGATCTTTATAAACTGGATTCGTCTCTTCATCGGCTAGTTTTTTAGAAAGCTCATATAAATCTTCCATGATTGGAAAATCCTCGTTCTTTAGCTTGGAAATATCTGTGTCCCAAGTGATTCCAAAAATTCTCATATAACTTAATAAGCGTTATTTCAAGAACTGTAGCAATATCTGAAGAGTATTCTTTTTTCCCAAAGTATAGAGCAAAGAATAATCGCAATTGCTGGAGGTATAAGGCAAGATCAGATCCTATATGTTCTCCGTAATATTCTTCAAGAATTTCTCCGGATTCTAAATCTTCTTTTGTGATTTTCCCAGCTACTCTTACTTGCAAGGGATTGATTCTACCGCTTTCTCCAGATACACAGTCAATAACATCTCCGTTGATATATTCACTATGACATAGATCTACATATTCCTTCTCCGGATCAAATATAATTACTTTCGTACCATAAAAATATTCTTTCGCTAATATATCTTTTACTGCTGTAGATTTTCCTACTCCGGGAACACCTGTAAAGATCCAATTAGAATTGGTTCTATCCTTACTTCTTATCCATTGATCTAGAATAACCAAACGTTGTTCTTTCGTTTTTCCTAGATAATATCCACTAACATCATTGAGCCCGGATGAAGCATTAGGGAATCCCCCAAAAAACGTACTAATGGGCATCGGACGTTCTCCCACATTACTAATTTTTTCATAATTAGGAAGCCCATACGGGGCCAGTGTAGAAAAGGCTAAGTCTTGTTTAAACAATAAAGTCCTCGTTCCACACTCTACAATCGACAAAGCACTTTGAACTCTTTTTAGCCTACTTATAAGCTCTTCCCTATTATCTGCCGTGATATATAGTAAAATATTTACATAACCAACCGGTTCTCCTTTTACTACAATACGGTTTACTAATTCTTTTAAATTTTCTATTGCGTTATTCAAAGACTGCTTTTTCAGATTCTTCTTTTGAAAGCTCTAAAGCTTCTTTTTAATTCACTAAGTCTTTTGTTTAGTTGTTTTTGAAAGTCTGTCCGGTGCAGTATATCTAAATTCTATTTTTTTGTTTGTGTAGATTCAAGGTTACATACTGTTGTGAGCCAGCCGAATCCGGCTTCTGCCGGATAACGACTGATACAAAGAACTGTTCCAATGTTTTCAGAAACATTTAAGTGCGACCGATCAAAATCAACACCTGAAGGTGTTATCATATTCAATATGTTTTTGATTCACTTCTTTAGCATATTTTTTTAATTGTCTTAGATTTTTTTCTTCTCTTTTTATTCCAAAACATCCTAGTTGGTCTCCTTTATGAAGGGATAGTTTTCAAATTTGGACACTTCTCCTGTATATGGTGCTTGTAAAGGATTTCCAAAAAGATTACAAAGCTTGATAATTTCTTTGTCCTTTAGAATTTCACAAGGAATTCCTACTGCTTGATACCTTTCCCGGAAATCTGATAAGCGATTCCTTAAGTCTTTTTCAGTATCTTTAATATTTGAACCTATTTTTTCCAAAAGCTTTACTATATGCTGGTGTTCAAAGTTTTTCTCCTGAAGTAGAAAGCCTCGTCATCTCTTGCATCATAAGTGTAAGCCCTTTTCTTTTCCCTAAATCATCTGTTCCCTGTCTCATTTCTTTAATGAAATCTTTATTAGGGTCTAGGTTTACCTGAGAAGGCAATGTAAAGTAATCAAAAATTATTCCGATCACCTTCAAACGACATAGAAAGCCTTTGCGTAAGAGCTAATAGTTCTTCACTACTTAAAAGTTCCAAGTTGATACTACCGATTCTTAAATATCCAAGAATATAGTCGTCTTTTCGATATAAAAACAACCATCAATATCAGCAACGTCTACTAGTGAATTAGCCGTCTTTTTTTCTTTCGATATTTCCTCTACATCTTTGACTTCTTGTTTACTCTTTTTCATGAATTTCTTTTTTTACCGAAGCAACTCCAAGAAAAAAATAATGCAAACCGGAAGTAAAATAAAAAGGTAAAAAAATATAGAGGATTATGAAAAAGATATTCCAGTAATTTATTCATGAAATCTCCTCTCCATTCCTTTCAAAAAGATATACCTTTTTGTTTTTCTGATAAATCGTAAAATTATGAAAATTTTTTTGAATTAAATTTTTCATTACTACTATCTCGACGAATTGTACTTACAGTTACAATTGTGGAAAAAAATTGCAAATCCTATTCCAACCAAATTATTTATAAAAAAATTTTGGCAAGAATCACAGATATAATCAAAAATAATGACAAGAGACACTCCACAGATAGCTAGTTCTAGAATTCCAATACCCTCTATAAAATCATCTGCATCAAGGGTTTTTAACTGGAATATAAAGATGTTTTTTTAGACTCCACTATTTGTACACCCCTTAACTATTAAAATGATGCTTTCCATGCATATCCCAATAATTACTGCTATCACTTTTTTTCTACTAGCTTTCAAGAATTTACTTAATCCATTTTTCTTCATTAATTGCTTTAATTCCTCCAATAATAAGACGCAGAGACAATCCGATAATCATAAGTAGAAGAAATAACTCAGTAAAAATCAGATATAAATCCATTTAAACTATTTGAATAAAGTCCACCTTCAAGATATTCTTTTGTTTCATTTATAACGTTTTTCCTCAGTTAGCAAAATCATTAAGCACCCCCTAGAATAACTCTTCCAATAGTTTGAATAGTGGCGGAAGTTCCCCTCTTAACACTATCTCCAACACCGGAATTATAAGCAAATTTTTTTCCAACCATTTAGGCGACTTTAAAACCGCAATTAACAATCCTAAAAGATGTAAAAAGCACTGATACTAAGGGGGAATCCGAGTTAGAAACAATTCCAGTCATTGTAAAACCCAATGTAATCAAATAAACCTTAAATAAAAGAAGCTGAAGTGAATAATAAACTCCCGTAACAACTATATTTGTAATAAGTCCTTTTAGTCTTTCACGATTTGTAAAGCATAATTCAACACAAAATATAGGCAAAACAATAAACATCATTGCAAGTTCTACAGCTCTTATCACAGCAATAACAGAGAAAATTAACATCCCAAGAACTAGACTAAAGAAGAAAAGAATTATCAAAAAACTGTTAGCAGTCATAGCACTAAGAATACTTTCTATAGTCATATTTAATTGGCTCAAATCTATTTCTTGATCTTTTTCAACAAGTTGTGTCGCTAGTAATGCTGTAAAATTTAAAAAGCTATAAAATATCCATGTTGAACATGATGTAATTGCCGTAGCATAAGTTGCTCTTTCTAATACATTAATAGGACTTGCTTCCGGATCTCCAGACATCTCTAATATATATACATCGAATATCTGTTTTACTGAGAAAAACAAAATTAGGCTTATAGAAATTACAAGCATTGTATTATGAGAAGCAACCACAAGTTCGTTCTGTACAAAATTAAAAACTGCATTTTTAAACTGTGATAACTGCGAGCTAGTGGCCATATTTACAATCTGGAGCGTTACATTTGCAGCAAATTTTGTTAAAGCTTTTAAAAGAAAGTCCATAATAATTACCTCCAATATTTAAATATTGGATATATAGCATTTGTTGGTATATTTTCCGTCCCTTTCGCTCCATAAACATTGGCCACTATCAAAACGATTGATGGAATACACGCTACAACAACTCCTACTATAATAGTCGTTATCAGTGCTTTACGCTTCATTGGTTTATCATGCTGATCAGCCGTAACCCAACCGATTCCATGTATTAAAGCTACTACTGCTGTAATTAGGATGACCAGCACTAAGAGAACATTCATAGAACCCTTCAGAATGTCTAAAGTACCTGTATAAAGCTTTGAATTCTTTAGACTTGTTTCAAAAGAACCTGCATAAGCTGAAAATCCAATTAACACACTCCATACTCCGAGGATCAATGCCTGTATCAAAAAATCTACTCTTTTCAAAATGTTTTTCATAATTTTTCTCCTTTACATTCTACACATTGTTTTTTTCCATAAGACTTTTAATCTTATTTTCCATTTGCTCTTTTTCTTTAATCCAAATTCCCCATTGTTTTAATGGCTTATCATCTCTTTCTTTTCTGCTATTTTCATAGTCCAGGATAAATTTTTTAGTGAATTCCTCATCACCTAAGCCAAGTATTTTGTTGAATTCGGTCTCCGAAATATCCGGAAGATATGAAACAAATGGACGATGCCCGGTTACCATTACTAGAGCATCCGGTTTTTCAAATAGAGCTAATTCACTAGGTAATAGCAATCTCCTTCCGGTAAGTCCGGAACCACCAGATATAGTTGCTTTACTTCCAACTTCCGTTGAACGTGATGATGACTCATTAGGATTTTCAGTAGTATAGTCCCCAAGTCTTTCTGAAATATCCTTTAATGTTTCCTTACCATCAGATTGAAGAAAGATCTTGAGTTTACACTGGCTCTTAATCGTTTCAAAATCATCTTTATATTTTGCCTGTAACTGTTGATAGTCTTGAACAACAAGATTTATCGATATACCTCGTCCTCGTCCAACAGAAAGCATTGCTGGTAGAATAGGAATTCTGGGGCAATTTCCAATTTCATCACAGTCGAATACAACTTTCTGTTTCATGCTACCACCGCATTTTCTGGCTTCTTCAACAAGCTTTATATAAAGCTGAACCATGAAAAGAGAAGCCAATGGATGATAGGTTGTTTTCTCATCCGGGACAATAAAATATATCGCTGTCTTCTGTTTTCCAATATCTTCTAAGTTGAATTCTGTTTTCATGCTCATTTTCCCGATTTTATTGGATGAAAACAGTCTTAATGTTCCTAGCCCAGAAGTATTGAATGAAGATCTTGTTCTAACTTCTGCAACTTCAGCTTGCATGTAAATCAGTTTTGCTGGATGAGTGTCCGGAAGCCTTGCCAGATATGTACTTAACAGATTTTTCCCTAGTTCTTGATAATACTTACTCATGTATGCCAGGAAACAATATACGTTATATAAATTTTGGCATTGTTCAGGAGCTTCCATACATACTGCAAGAATTGAAGATGCAAGCGTTGAAGTTTCTCCGTTGTACCAAAGCGGTTCCCCCTTTGCTTCTCCAACCATTGTAGAAACTAAGTCCCACGTATACTCTTGTGCCTGATCCGTCCAAGAATAGTCATTTTCCAAATCTTTACGTCTTGCGACCGGGGCACTAACGTCTTCAGGAGAAGGATTTTTCTTGCTTTTTTTATTTCCTCAATTTCTTGAACTAGTTCTTTTACTTGTTTTTTTCCCACTTTTTTTCTTTCCTTCTTTAAGAGCATCTATGATTGGTTGCAAAAAATTATACTGCATCGACTTTTCCGGATTAATGAAGTCAATCACTACAATTTTGTAATCTTGAGACTCTGCATATTTACTAGTTAAGTAAAATATTTCCCCTTTAACATCTGTAACGAAAAAGCTATCTCCGGCAAGAATCTGTAAGCAAATTGAAGGAAGCAAAACTCTTCTTGTTTTACCAGCTCCAGTTAGAGCTATCGTTATTGAATGAGCAAAAATTTTTTTCATGTACCGGACAATGGCGTTTTTATAATCTAAAATAATTCCAGACTGAATTTTTTCATTTTGCGTCTTAACATTCAAATCACTACTTAAAGCTCGAATCTCTTGTTCGTCTGCAAACCATGCTTTACCATGTTGCCCATTTCCCACCGGTCTTGGAATAGATATATAGTCTGTAACCTTATATTCTGAAACATTTGACAACTTGGCTTTATGGAAGAAAAAAACTGATAAGTAAGCCAAATAAGAATAATGGTTTCATACAAAATTCCAAATAACAGCATTCCAGCGTAAAAATTTCTTTGCGTATTGCGGGATGTCCAGCGGATTTACAGAGAAATGTAAATTTAAAAATATCTGTATGCGTAATCCGGAGAAAAAGACGAATAACCTGATCCGTTAAGTAAGAAAGGTAAATAGCCAAAAAAACACAGAAAGAAAAAAATGGATATCAAAAAAATACTGGAAGTTTTCCTTTAGTTTTCATAAACCATTACCTCTTTAGTTGAACGGAAGATCGTCTCCAGAAACATAGTTGGTTTCATTTTTCTTTCTTTTTTTGTTTCTGCAAATTCTTGCTCGTCTACATAAACGTCTGTGGCATATACAGTTTTTTTCCATCTTTATCTTTAAAACTCCCGGTATGCAAATATCCGGACACAAGCATCTTCATTCCCTTTTTTTAAATATTTCTCGCAAAAAGATGCTCTTGCTCCAAAACATACACAGCGAACAAAATCGGCTGAATCATGTTCCTCTTTTTTTCCGATCCTTTGGACAGCCAAAGTATATCGGCTAACAGCAGATTCCTCACCATTATCTTTGCTGAAATTTTTCGTTTCAGGATCTGCTACAAGTCTTCCGGATAAAATTACTTTGTTCATTTTATTCTCCTTTCATTGCACAAATTTCTTTGTATATTACATATATTTTTCCAGCCCATTTGAGCCGAAAAAAACTAATGATAGTCCACAAGAAAAATTGGCAAAAAACGACCAATTTTCTTGAGGCAGGAATAGGACGGCTACGCATCGCCTAAACGGGTTCTGGCAAAGCCAGTACCCATGCGGTTTTATAGCATTATTTTTTGTGGCTACAAATGTTGTTTTTTCCATTTTATACGGCTACAAAATATATAAAATGCAGATAAAACCATTGATACAAGCCATTTTTCATATGGCTACAATTTCTAATAATTGCTATTTTCCATAGAAAATCCTTGTTCTCTTTTCCACTCTCTAAGAGCTTTCACATTGCCTCTGTCTTTTCCGGAAGAATAAACAGAAGAGGGGGTTCTGGTATTATTGACATAAAGTAAAGCATCTAAAAATGTATTGACTAATCTGTACATATGATACGACTCCTCTTGTCTTGAATGGTATTCCGGCTCTTTGGGCTCCACCGGGCTAGTGCCTTCCGGCTCTTGGGGTTCCAATGGGCTAGTGCCTTTCGGCTCTTGGGGTTCCACTGGGTTAGTGCCTTTCGGCTCCTGTGGCTCCACCGGGCTAGTGCCTTCAGGCTTTTTGGGTTCCACCGGGCCAGTGCCTTCCGGCTCTTTGGGCTCCACCGGGCCAGTGCCTTCTGGCTCCTGGGGTTCCTCTTGGGTAATACTTTTTATGTCTCTAATTTCCCTAAGAACTAAGTTACAAAGTCGTTTTTCTATATCCTCTTTTGCTTTTAGAACTGCAACTTTGATTTCTTTTTTACTTGGGCTATAGTCCTTTGCAATCCTATAATGGTAATTTAGAAAATCATCATATTCTCTTTTTAGGACTTTATTCGTCAAAAGAACCTGTACCACAGAAAGAACTTTTTCTTTATTACTAGGTGATAAATATTGAAATTTATTCAATTTATCCCTTGGAAGAGAGTCCAATAATTCTGAAAATACAATGTTAAACTTCTGCCTGTACTCCTTATCAATTTTACTAATAAAGGGACGAGCTTCTTCAAAAGTAATATCATCAACTAACATTTGTAATTCAGTTTTACTGTCTTTAATCAGCTCTTCACGAGATAAATATTTTTTTGTTAGCTAGGCTTTTTTTCTTTCTTCTTCCGTAAACAGCTTAGAGAATAATTCTCTGCAATAATGTTGCTGTGGTTGAGATATAAAGCTATTTTGAACATTATTTATATTCTGATCCCATATCATAAAATGGATATGAGGGTGATTTTTTTCCCTATGAAAAGCTGCTACCCATTGTAAATTTCCAGACTGTATTCCAAATTTTTCGCCTATTAAGGGAAGAGCTTGAGAAAGATACTTTCTCCAATTTTCTTTATCAAGAAACCCAAGATCTCTGGCATCCCTTTCATCAAGAGATAATATTCCTCTAAATACAACTTGCTTCTTTGAACGTTCCTTAATATTGCTTAAAACAGAATCAATATCATCAGTTTCAATATTTCCAAACAACCCATGGCTTCTTGGTCGTTCATGAATATATTGTAGATATGTTTCATTTTCAGATTGTTGCGATAAATCAACTCCTTCTCTTGTTGCAATATAATACAGGTAATTATAAGTTTTTACTGCCGTATTCCTTTTGTTTGGAGACTCACTCCTTATTTTAGATACAACAATATTATTCATCTTCTCCCTCTGTAATAGCCTTCTTCCAATCGTCTAAAGCTTTTAAATCGTTCTCCATTCTTGTTCTTTCAATCAAACTTTCTACTTGTAATTGTCCTTTGCTGATTTTCTGGCTTTCGCCTTTAGATTGGTAATAATATGCTTTATATTCTGTTGGATCCAATCCGGGATTTTGAAGAATATAATTTTTCAAAGACATAAGATTTGCTCTTTCCAACTCAGATAATATTTTTTTCTTTAAATCTATTTCGCTTTGAAAATTTGCATCTAATAATTCTTTAACCGTCTGACGAATTCTGCCATCTAATTCTGCAAAGGCATATTGTGATATCGTGCCATGAATTAGTTTTAGAATATTGTCACGAACAAACTGAGCTCTACTGATTCCTTCTGCTTCTGCACAAGCATCTAACATTGCTAAATTTTCTTTAGTCATCCTAAAATGAACATCAACATCTTCTTTGTTTTTTTCTTGTGTTGCCCATAGGTCTCCTTTTTTAAAATGGGAAGTACTTCCCATTTTCTACAATTCAAGAACTTAATTATCATCATCTTTATTATTCGGGTGAAGATAACCAGATACATCGTTAGCAACTTGTATTTTTCTAATTCTCGTAGTCCCTCCTTATATTCCAAAATCTTTGCGAAGGTTTGCATGGAGCCTAAAATTATCAGAAAGTAATTCATCATATAAAGACGATGCAATGTATAGCGTTGGACTCTTAATCTCGTCGTTTTCTATTTTTTTGCAAACACGCTTTAACACATTTTCAGCTACATCTTCAAGCTGAAGACTTTGGAACGTTTTATCATATGTTCTATTTAAAGCATCTATGAATTTAGCGTAATTTATGCGTCTAACCTTTACTGGGCGAAACTCGTCAGCCAAACAAAGGTTTACAATCATATTTGTTATTAATGACAAACATTCTTTTTTCAATAGGATCTTTCAGCAATTCTATTCTTTGTTCGTAATTAAGAAAATTTTTAATTACAGTTTGAAGTAAATCCGCTGAGTAGCAAAGAAGTAGGGATTCCATTGTTTTTTTATGATTTCACTTTTTCCAATCAATATTTTGTAATTTATCCTTTTTGCAAATTGTTCCGTCCGTCCGTCTGAGTGTTTTCGAAATGGGAAGTACTTCCCATTTTTTCCGTTTTTAGACTGACTGAGCAGTTGCTTTTGAAAGAGTTACTTTTGAAAGAGTTACTTTTATTGTCTAAGATTTCAGTATCCTCAATACCAGTATCTTCATTTTCCGGACTCTGGAATTTAGCACACGAAGAGTTTGGAAAAAAACATCTTGTTCATTTTCTAAATTATTAGCAGTGTCCGGAAAAATTGATACACGGAGAAAATGGCTTATTTACGTTACTTTTTTTGGAAATTCACAAAGAATAAAAACAAGTTTTAGCATAAAAAAATTTCCTTCTTTTTTTATACAGTTCACTCTGAATATACCTGTATTCTTTTAGTAGGTCTAAGTGCTTATAATAACTATCTTTTCCGATTCCTAAATGACGGAGCATTTGATCTCTATATTTACTAATAAAATCTCCAGCTCCGGCATAACTACAGAAATATGCATAAATGCCTTTTAGCCTTTAATGTAAGACGTGGGTCTTTCATAACTGCCTTGGGAATCATTCCATAGCCAAATGCTTTCATGCTATATTTTTTTCATGTTGAACAAAAATTCTTTTTCTACATAAAAGACTTGTATTAGCAATCGGTCTTATGATTTCATATCTTTCAAGACGTTGAGGAAGGATATAAGTATTTTTTTGAAATATGCTCCTTTTTCGATTTTTGTATAATTTTTTTAAATAATCTAAATCTCTAAGCAATTTCAAATGACGATAATAAGCACCGGTTGAAACATTTAAATCGTCCAGAATTTTTATCCCTGCCCGGAAAGGAAGAATTTCCGGCTCCAGCGTAGCTACAGAAATAAGCATAAATTGCTTTTTGCTTCCAAGGTGAGATCCGGATCTAGCATTACAGCTTTTGGGAATAATTCCATAGCCTTGGAAATTAATTCCTTCTATCTCTAATTTAGTAATAAATTCGGCTTTTTATAGTAGAGATTTCTTGTTCCATAGCTAATTATCCTCATACGAATTAATCCATTGTTCAAACTGATTAATATTGCTAAATAAACTATCCTTTAAATCCAGAATGTCAGAGTATGGAAGAACGTCCTGGATATCAAGAGAGCTTGTTCTAATTGCTGTTAAGCTTTCAATTACGCCGAGTAATTCATCAAGTTTTTTTCTAAAGGTAACAACATTTTTTTAAAATAATAGATATCTTTTTTTCTGCTAGATCCTTTTGCATTTTTTTCTTTTTTTGCTTTTTCTTTTAAATAACACAGGGTTTTTCACTTAAATTTGCCAATTCTTCGGCTACTTGTTTCTTGCATTCCTTTGCTTCAACATAATCCTGAATTACAAAAGAAATAGCTTGTGCATCGTCTTCGCTATCTATACGATTACAGATAGCCTGTTGTTCTTCTTCTGTTAATCCGGATAATGTTGATACTGCTTCAATCCGTAATTTCTTATTTTCAAATAATTCTTTAAATCTTGGAATTAAGGAATCTAGTAGCTCGTACTTATGTAGTTGTCTTCTACTAATCCCAATAGCATCAGCAATTTCATCTTTTGTAACTTTATTTTTTTCCCTAAAAGGGAAGCTTCCTCCTCCAGCAATTTTTTTCACTTTAGAAATATATTCAGATCTTTCTTTTTGGTGTAAATTGACGGACATCTAAATTTGTAGCGTATTTCCTTAATTCCGAACGAATTTCATCAAGTCTATTTCCATTCTCGTCGTTATGTTCTTTAGAAAAAGAATTAACTTTAAAAGGAATTCCTTCTGTTAGAAGAGGTAAAATATTGCTTCTAAATAAAACAAAAATTCTCTTGTTCACTTTCCGGCAATTCATTAATCCGTGTTACAGAACCAAATTTAGAATTTAGTAAATCTAATGCACGAATTCTTCTTTTCTCCACTTTCAAGAATATAAAGGTCTCTATCATCATCGTAATGCCCGGTTAAATTATGCTCCAATCCATTTTTTTCAAAAGACTGTTTGCCAATTCCTCAATATTCTCCATTGAAAAATCATTATTTTCGTTGAAGATAATTTTCTCCCGGGGAATTCGTTTAAAGTTAAAAGGATTTTTACCATTGAAGGCTTCAAACGCTTCCCCCATAGATTCCTTATTAAAGGTTAGAAAACGAGTTCCAGAAGGGTTTAAAGATTGTTTTTGGGAAGTACTTCCCAAATCTTCAACTTGATTTTCTGTCATACTATCATCGTAGGTCTCAGACGAGAGTAGGAGAGAATCTGCTTTAACGTCCTGTAAGCCAAATTCCCCAGTAGATTGAATATCAAGCTTTTTGAATTTTTCCTTCATTTGCTAAGTCCTTTCTTTTTATAAACTCATTTCTAAACGCTGTTTTGATAAATCATCTAAAATGCCTAATTCCAGCAACAAATGCGAATAATCCAAAAGAGCATTACTGTCTAAGCTATGTTCTAGAATTGGTTTAAATTCACTTTCAATCTGAGCAATCTTTGTATCTTTTCTGATATAAGTATTGAAGAAATAATCCGGAATAGATTCCTTATATTCTCTGATTCGTTCTTTTACTGCAATCGTCGAGGGATTTACTTGTGTAAGAAAAGCCCCAAGGAAAGTTAATGAAAGATCATATTCCTCTGTTAAATTGTTTATTGTCTCCATGATTTCAAATAATCCTTTTTTAGAAAACCCATCTTCTCTAATAGGAGTAACAATGTAGTCACTAGCCACAATAGAATTTAAAGTAAAAAAATCTAATGCAGGTGCGTTATCAATTAAGATAAAGTCAAAATCTTCCTTAATGACAGTAAGAGCTTTTATTTAGAATGAAAGGACTTTTTAAAAACATGGATCCATATTTGACTCTATCGAATTAAACCTTTTACTTGAGGGTATAATAGAGATATTTTTTTATTGGTGTAGGATAGATGAAGTCTAAAAGTTGCTCTTTCTTCTTTGGTCTTTCTTTAAAAATTTCAGAAATATTCTTTTTACTTGGAGCAATTCTTCCGGCAATACTTGCGGGCGTATCTTCGATATACTGATGTAAAGCTAAGGACAAATTACTTTTGCCCATCAAGGTCAACGACTAATATTTTTTTACCCAAATAAGCAAGCAATTCAGAAAAAAATCAAAAATACTAGTTGTTTTAGCTACACCACCTTTGTTATTTACTACACTTAATATCTTTTTCATAGATCATCCCTCTTGACATTTCTTCTATATTTCAGTAAGCTTAAATAGCTTAGATTTTAAACAAACAAACTCTCTAAGCCCCCGGTGCAGTTTACTGGGGTCTCTTTTTTCAAAAATAAAAGCCTTCACTGAAAAGCGGAAAAGGGTTATAGGACAAAACGTGTTGATGAAAACCGCTCTACAGCTAGATAAATAAAGGCTGTAGGGCGGTTCAATCTTTTTCAAAACAACTTTGAGGGTGGACAAAACGTGTTGATAAAAATGCTGTAAGTCCTTGTGCAGTAACGAGTTATGAGGGTTTAATCTTCCTTGAAACCATACTCCTTGGAGGAAGATGAAATGAATCAAATAAATTGCCCTATTTGCGGAAAAGAAATGTGTTAAATCAGGAAAGACCAATGCCGGCTCTCAAAGGTGAGTTATGCAAAGCGTGTAAGAGTTCTTTCACGCATAAGATTGATAATAACTCAAAGGAATTGAAGAGCTTTTTAGAGTGGCTATTCGGCAAAGATGCACAATCCACTATGCCTGGAGAAGGAAGAAGTTTCAGAAGAAAAACTACTAAATTTTGGGATATATGGGCAATGCCGCCTAAGGTAGAAAGCCCCGAGGATGTCTTATTTTTGGATGGAATATATCTTGGGCGAAAGGCATGTATACTCATTTGCTGTGATGCAAAAAATGTACTGGGATGGTACCTCTGCAGATATGAACATGCGGGTGCCTGGATAGCTCTTATGAAGCGGATAGCAGAACCAAGAATGGTTGTTTCAGATGGGGGAACCGGCTTTGGAAAGGCACTAAAGCAAATATGGCCTAATGCCAAGCATCAAAGGTGTATATTTCATGTGTTCTGCCAAGTAAAGCGTTATACAACTTCAAGGCCAAATACTATGGCGGGTATAGAGCTTTTATTCTCTGGCTAAAGATCTCTTAAAAAGTAAAAATAAAAAAATGAAGGTGAAAACTGGGTAAAACGCTTTGCAGACTGGGTTAAGAAATATCGGGAATTTCTTAGTGCAATGACTATAGATGAGTATGGGAATAAAAGACCAACGCATGAAAGAGTCCTAAAGGCAGAAAGATCCTTACTAAGACTCATTCGAGAGAATACTCTATTTACATATCTTGATGATGAATTAACTGCCAGTTTTTCTACACCATCAACGAATAATAGAATAGAGGGTGGTATTAATTCGCGTCTTAGGGAAATGCTAAGAAATCATAGAGGGTTATCGATAGAAAGAAGAATAAAAAGCGGTCTTCTGGTGGTGCTATATGCACTCTCCGGAGCCGCTTTCTTCGTCTGAAATATTGAATATAATGCCAACTGATAAAAGCATCGCAAGGCTTTATAAAAAGATGAATGAGAAGCAAAGGTTAGAAAAAAGCCTTTCGATTTGGGGTGATGCTATTGTATGGAGTGATCTCCATAAGGTGAATAAAACATTTGTTGATTGGGATTAGCCATCAACACGTTTTGTCCTATATCTCAAAAATAAAACAAGCCCAACAAACTCGTCGAAAAGTTTGTTGGGCTTGTTTTTTGGGAAAATCAATATCAAAAGCTACATAAAAAAACTACAGTAGTTATTTGCTAAGTAGATATTTCCTTAGAATAAGCCAATATAATTTAAAATTCCATACAAACAAAATAATAAAGGATTCTTTGCAATATAGGTCTGAATGAGGGGTAGTCTGAGCCCGTCGGTACTTGCGAAAAACAAGAGAAACGCAGTTTTTCGCTTAGTATCCGTTACGAGGCGAAGCTAGCGAGAGCGTGCCCCAAGTTCAGACCTATATTGCGTAGAAAAAAATATTTTGATTTTTTTACAGCTTTTTTTACAAATCCATTTTTATGAATTTCTTATATTTTTTAAGAACTGTGCTTATTGACAAAGGGACTCATAGTGTTAAAATATGAAAACGGTTTTCGTTTTATAAATAAGAAAACGAGAAGATATTCCTATATTTACTGTAGTACAGGATTAGAAAAGGAAGGACGGAGACGGAGGAAGTATGGCTGAAAAACCATTTATAAGACCCAACATAAAGAGGAGCTTTTATCCTACCTTTCCACTTGTCCCGGTATGCATTTTACCGTATCGGATCTGGTTTCTCATTTTCGGGAGGAGGGAAAACCAATCGGCACAACCACGGTTTATCGCCAGTTGGAGCGACTGTGTGAAAAAGGAGTGGTAAACAAATACATCATCGACCAGAACAGTCCGGCTTGCTTTGAGTATGTCGGAGAAGGGGAAAAGGCGGAGGAAGTCCATTCCTGTTTTCATTGCAAGTGCAATGTCTGCGGGAAACTCGTTCACTTACATTGCCATGACCTTGAAGGGATGATGCAACACCTCCTTACGCACCACGGTTTTCACTGGGATTCCAAGAAAACGGTCTTCTACGGATTATGCGAAGACTGTGCCAAGAAAAAGGAGCAGAACAAACTATAGTATTTCCAAGAAAGGAGCCTCAAGATGAGACTGAAAAAATGTATTTTGGCGGGAGGAATCTTGCTTTCCACTGCCGTACTGTTTGCCTGTGGAAACAAGGCCGGAAAAGAAGCGGAGACGACCGCTGCTGTAACAACCGATGCGGAAAAGAGTATGGAAACCGAAAAAAGTACGGATAAGCCCACAGAAGGAAAAAAAGTTACAGATTGTGACCACAAATTTCCCTTCCTATGATTTTGCTCGTGCTATTACCAAGGAAGATGCGGAGGTCACCATGCTGGTTAAGCCGGGTGCGGAAACACACAGCTTTGAACCGAGTCCGCAGGACATTATCACCATTCAGAATGCGGATCTCTTTATCTATACCGGGGGAGACAGCGACGAATGGGTAGATGGAATTCTGGAATCCGTGCAGAATAAAAATTTCCATGTGTTTAAGATGATGGATGCCGTAAATCTCATTGAAGAAGAGACGGTAGAAGGCATGCAGGAAGAAGAGCATGAGCATGATCATGCGGATGCAGACCATGGGAACGAGGAAGCAGATCATGACCATGAAAAAGCGGATCAGGCAGAAGAGCATGAAGAGGAAGGTCCGGAAATGAATGAGCATGTTTGGACTTCCCCGAAAAATGCCATTACCATTGTAGAAAAGCTGGAAGAGACTCTTTCCGGACTTGATGAGAGCCATAAAGACAGCTTCAAGGCAAACAGTGAGTCTTATGTTAAGGAACTTGAGGAGTTGGACAAGAGTTTCAAAGAGGTAGTGGATAGCGGAAAGAGAAAAGAAATCATTGTGGCGGATCGTTTTCCCTTTGCTTATTTTTGTAAGGAATACGGCTTAAGCTACTTTGCCGCTTTTCCGGGATGCTCAACCGATACCCAGCCGTCTGCAGCAACCATTGCTTTCTTAACGGATAAAGTTAAGGAAGACAAGATTCCGGTTGTTTTCCATATCGAAATGGGAAATGAGGATATGGTCAATGCCATCAGCAAGGATACTGGGGCAAAAGAAGCTGTTGCTTAATTCCGTGCACAATGTGACAGACAGTGATTTTAAGGCAGGAAAGACCTATGTGGATCTGATGAAGCCGAATGTGGAAGCTTTAAAGGAGGCGTTAAACTAGATGTCCTATATATCCCTTAACAATGTTGGATTTTCCTACGAGGGAAAGACGGTATTGTCCGATATTCATTTCTCCGTAGAAAAAGGCGACTACCTTTGTATTGTTGGGGAAAACGGCGCAGGAAAAAGTACCCTTTTGAAGGGACTTTTGGGCTTAAAGAAAGTGAGTGAAGGGAGCATTGTCTTCGGAGACGGTTTGAAGGCAAATGAAATCGGCTACCTTCCCCAGCAAACCGAAAGCCAAAAGGATTTTCCCGCCAGCTGTTATGAGGTAGTAGAGTCGGGTAGATTAAATAAACTTTCGTTTTTTCCTTTTTATCGAAAGGAAGATAAGAAGAGCGTGGAAGACGCTATGGAGTACTTAAAGGTGACAGGTCTTAAGAAGTCTTGCTTCAGAGATCTGTCCGGCGGACAACGGCAGAGGGTTCTTTTGGCAAGAGCCCTCTGCGCCAGCGAAAAGCTCCTCGTGGTGGATGAGCCGGTTGCAGGACTGGATCCTCTCGCACAGAAAGAGCTCTATGAAATGCTCGATAAGTTAAATAAAGAAAAGGGGATGACCATTATCATGGTTTCTCATGATGTGAAGGAAGTGGTGCAGCGTGCAAAAACCATTCTGCACCTTGACCGTACACAGCGCTTTTTCGGAAGTGCAGAGGACTATCTTTCCTCGAAGTGGGGAAACTTTTGGTAAAGGAGGAAGAAAATGCTTAATTCTTTACTGAAAATGTTCCAGTACGACTTTATGATTCGTGCTCTTGTGGTTGGAGGTCTCGTATCTTTGTGCTCCGCCCTTCTTGGAACAAGCCTTGTTTTAAAGCGCTATTCCATGATTGGAGACGGTCTTTCCCATGTGGGCTTTGCGGCATTGGCCATAGCTTATGCCCTTAATTTCGCACCGATGTCGGTATCCATTCCGGTCTGTGTGGTAGCGGCATTTTTCCTTCTGCAATTGGAAGAAAGCGCCAAAATAAAGGGGGACGCGGCTACGGCACTGCTTTGTAGCGGGGCTTTGGCGGTCGGCGTTATGACGATATCTTTAACTTCCGGAATGAATACGGATGTATGCAACTATATGTTCGGCTCTATCCTGGCTATCAGCCCTTCGGATCTTCGGCTTTCCGTCGTTCTTTCCGTGGTGGTTTTGTTCTTATACATTGTATTTTACCCGCGTATTTTTTTGCGGTAACCTTTGATGAAAGTTTTGCGAAGGCCAGCGGCACCAATACACGCTTTTTACAATATGGTTTTGGCACTTCTACCTCCATTACTATTGTCCTCGGTATGCGTATGATGGGAACCTTGCTGATTTCCAGCTTGATTGTATTCCCTCCATTACCGCGATGCGAGTTTGCAAGAACTTTCTTTATCTACTATTATACTGGCGGCTGTTCTTTCACTCTTCGGATTTTATTGTCGGAATCAGCCTGTCCTTTTTGTACAGCATTCCCTACAGGTGCTTCGATCGTAATAGTAGATATGATTTTTGTTCTTTGTTTTTTTCTGGGTGTGGAAGCGGTACGAAATCGGAAGAGCTAGGAAAGGAGGTATTTATGGAAATGGAAGAGCAATCTGAAAAAAACAGTAGAAATAGCAGAAATATCAGTATGAATAGAAACATGGATAGCAGACCGGATAAGCGTTTCATGAAGTCCGCTATAGGCAGCAGAGCTGTTTATAAAAAAATCTTCCTATTACTATCACTTTTTTTGTACTTTTGCTTAACATTTACATCCTGCAAAAAGCGAATAACATTAGAAAAGTAGGGAATAATGCCGGTGTGGAAAGTTCGGGAGAGAATGCTTCCTCCCTTTCAGAAGAGGAGGCCCTAAAGCAGGCCAAGGAATTGGAGAGTCTCGAACAAAAAAAGAGCAGGAATCTCTCGATAAGGAATATGGAAGCGGAGCATCTTCTGAAGCGGAAGGAAAGGAAAGTGAAGAAGCTTCTGATAAGAAGAGTGCAGAAGCTGATGTAAAAGAGAGCGAAAAGGGGGAAGGCGCCTATCCCTATGATGACTACCCCTATAATCCGAAAGAGGATAGAGGAAAGGTAAACTTGGATAAGCCGGATATTGTGGTGGGAGACAAGCACTATGCCACACAAATCAATGACTGGTATATGAACTTCCAGGACTATGAAGGAAAAACCGTCAGTATTGACGGCTATTATATGAACTTCGGAGGCTATACACTGGTTGGAAGAATGGGGCCTTCCTGTCCGTATTGCACCGGAGGTTATGTAAATTTTGAGTTTAAAACGGACCTCGACTTATCCAAGTTAAAGTCGGAAGAATCTTGGATAAGGGTAAAAGGAATCCTTCGAAAGGGAAAATACTCGATTTCAAAGGATGTGTCGCAGCTTATCTACTATATTGAAGCCTTGGAAGTGGAAGAGCTTCCGGAGGTAGGGGTAGATACTGTGGCGGACTAAAACTTGATGAGAACTGCTTCCGAAGTTTATTCGAATTGAAAAGCCCGGAGAGATCTTGAGGGATGAAATTAGTCCTAGAGATGAAATTAGTCCTAGAGATGAAACTAATCCAAGAGATGAAGATATTCTTCAATGGGGATGGTTTTCTCGGCATGATTTCTTTCCTGAAAAACATCCAAAATGCAGTTCATTTTTTGAAGTGACCATTCTCCGGCGGAGAGATAGTTTTTCTCCTGTAGGTATTTTCCGATAAAAAGGGAAGAGAAGAGGTCTCCGGTTCCTCCGAGATTTAGCTTTCTCTCTGTATAGGGGAGGATATGAAATTGCTTTGCATCGTTTTTCATAAAGGAAAAATACAGGGTTCTTCATCAATCTTCATGCTGGTGATACAGATACTTTTTTTGCTCCTTTTTGGGTTAAAGAACAAATCAGTTCTTTTGCTTCATCTAAGTTGAAATTATCCGGAACGGTTTTGAGGTCTGCCAAAAGGCAGGCCTCTGTTTTATTCGGAAAAATACAATCGGCGATCTGCATGAGCTTCTTTCTACTTTCAACGTCCTTTTTTTGAAGGCCGTTATAAAGTTTTCCGTGATCTGCCATAATGGGATCAAAAAAGAGATAACTGCCGTTTTCTTTTTCTATTTTTGCAAATTGATAAATACGCTCTGCTTGCCTTTCTCCAAGGACAAAGCCGATAAAAAGAGAAGGAAAAGAAAAGCCTAGCTCCTTCCAAATGCTAAGGCTATGAAAGAGGTACTCAGTTGTATCCAGTATTTCCGCCTTTCCGTAATTTAAGGTATTCGATACCAGCGCGGTCGGAAGGGAAAAGACGTCATAATGGAGCTTTTCCAGTACGGCAGAGGCCATTCGTAGTGCTACCGTACCGTAAGAGGGAGAGTCGCTTAAGAGTAGGATGGGCACATTTTTATTCTGAACGAGCATTGCTTTTGATGCGTGCGGTATCTCATTTGCATTTTTTGGCATGGTTTCTATCTCCGTTTTTTAATCATGATGTGTAGGAAATACAATAATAATTCCGTGTTTATTTAAGAGTATAGGAAGCTTAAGTCGGTGTAAAGAGGATGGCACATTTTTGTGAGGGAAAAATACACTTATCTCTTAAATAAATCTAATGAATCGGAAAAATAATGCTAGGATTTATCATGCAATATATTGCAAATTTCGTGCAATGTATTTATAATTTCTGTAGACGAATGAAGAAAGGAAAGGAATATATGGCAAAATCAACGACTAATATAAGCATCCGCATGGATAGTGAGTTAAAAGGCAGAGGCAGAATCGCTATTCAATGAATTGGGAATGAATCTTACAACGGCTTTTTAATATATTTGTTCGGCAATCTCTTCGAGAGGGGGATTCCGTTTGATGTGAATCTTCGTGTACCGAATAAAAGAGACAATTACTGCTATGACGGAAGCGGAAAGGATAGCGAAAGATCCTACCTTTTAAAAGGCTATACGGACTTGGATGAATTATTCGCTGATTTAAAAAGATGAAAGAAACTAAACTAACCGTTAAGTTGACAACAACATTTAAAAAGATTATAAGATGGCAATGAAGAGAGGGCGTAAGTTGGAACTAATAGATAAGGTGATTACGACTCTTGCCTTGGGAGAAAACCTTCCAAATGAAAATCGAGATCATGATTTACATGGAAATTGGAAAGGCTACCGTGAATGTCATATTCAGTCGGATTGGCTTTTAATCTATAAAATAGAGAAAGACATCTTGGTGCTTACTTTTGACCAGAACAGGGACACACAGTGACTTATTTGCAAAAGTAAGTTTAATTTTTTTGAAGCGATAAGTTATACATGCTATACCGACAATCTATGGCAGAGGGAGGGAAACTCCCTCTGTCTTCGTTTACACATCTCCTCTTCTGTGTTAGAGTAAAGCCTTGCAAGAGGAAAAAGGAGGGTATTTATGAAGAAAAAAATTACTGGCAAGTCTTTGTTTAGCATCCGTGCTTTCTTTAGCGGCATGTTCCAAGCCTGCGGAGAAGGCAGAGAGTAAGGGAGAAGAAAGTGTTTCCGCAGAAGAAAAGGGGACGGAAGCAAAGGAAGAAGAAAAGACAGAGGAAAAGGGAGATGCAGGAGAAGAAAAGACCTATAAGGTAGGGATTTTAAAGTTTATGGATCACCCGTCACTCAATCAGATTGAAGACAGCCTCTGCACAGAGCTGGACAGTCTTTCCAAGGATGGCGTAAAGTACGAGTATAAGGAGTACAAATTAAACGGGCAGGGCGATGCCTCTGTATTAAACCAGATGACCGCACAGCTTCTTGCGGATAAGGTGGATGTTATTGTTCCGATTGCCACACCTGCAGTACAGGTAGTGCAGTCAGGTACAGAAGGAAAGAACGTTCCCATCGTTTTCTCCGCAGTATCGGATCCGGTTTCCGCAAAGCTTGTAAAGTCCATGGAAGAGCCGGGCGGTATGATTACCGGAACCTCCGACTATTTGAATACGGATGCCATTATGAATTTGATTTTTGCGGCAAATAAGGACGCAAAGAAAATCGGACTGCTCTATTCTAAGAGTGAGGACTCTTCCAAGGCTCCTATTGAAGACGCAAAGAAGTTCTTAGCGGATAAGGGCGTGGAAGTGGTAGAGAAGACCGGAACGACTACCGATGAAGTAAATCAGGCAGTGGATGCTCTCATTGCGGAGAAGGTGGATGCGATTTTCACTCCGACGGATAACACGATCCAGAAAGCGGAACTCAGCTTCTACGAGAAATTGCAAAAGGCGAAGATTCCTCACTACGGTGGAGCCGATTCCTTTGCTTTAAACGGTGCTTTTGCCGGCTACGGTGTAGATTATGTACAGCTTGGAAAGGCAACAGCGGATATGGTGGATGAGGTCTTACGAGGAGGAAAAGAAACGGCGACTCTTCCTGTGCAGACCTTTGACAACGGTATCGCGACAGTCAATACCGATACAGCGGAAAAGCTCGGCTTTTCCATGGATAAGTTAAAGGAAGTCTTTAAGCCTTACTGCACAAAAGTAGAAGAAATTAAGACCAATCAGGAATTTGCAAAATAAATTTTTACACGAAATTCTGTGCTGAGAAGATAGCACTGCTATATGGATAAGTAGTACAGGATGAATCTGAGAACAATTTTTATGCCGAAGCGGAGTGGATAACGAGGCTTCGGCATTCGAGTAACATTAAATAAATTCGAGTAACATTAAATAAATTCGAGTAACATTAAATAAATTCGAGTAACATTAAATAAATTCGAGTAACATTAAATAAATTCGAGTAACATCAAGTAAATTCAAGTAGAATAAGTAGGATGAGTATGGCTGAATTTTTTACGATAGGAATCATTAAGACTGCTTTGGAAATCGGGCTTATTTATGCGCTGGTTGCTATGGCCCTTTTTATTTCCTATAGCATCTTAAATATTGCGGATCTTTCCACGGACGGATCCTTTACGCTCGGGACTGCGGTATCGGCAGTGTTTACGATTTCCGGGCATCCCATACTGGGGATTTTTATGGCAATGCTTTCCGGCTCCCTTTCGGGCTTTTGCACCGCTTTTTTGCAAACGACGCTGGGAATTGAGAGCATCCTTGCCGGAATCATTGTGAATACCGGACTTTACACTATAAACCTTGCGGTAATGGGATTTTCTTCGAATCTTTCCATATTCGGGACTGATACGGTGTTTACTCTATTTGCAGGGGAAAATCCCTTCCTTTCCGAGTGGGGAACGCTGATTCTCCTTCTTCTTATTTTACTGCTTGTGGCTTTTATTTTACGCTGGTTCTTCGGAACGGGGCTCGGACTTTCCATTCGTGCAACCGGAGACAGTCCGGCCATGGTACGGGCATCCTCGATTAATCCGGCTTTTACGATTACAGTAGGGCTCTGCCTTTCCAATGCCTTAACCGGCCTTTCCGGTGCTCTGATTGCCCAGTACAATAAAGCCTCGGATATCAACTTGGGGAATGGAATGGTTACGGTAGCGCTTGCCTCCCTTGTGATCGGAGAGACGCTTTTCGGAAAGAGAAAGCTTCTCGGAAGAATACTAGGGGTTATCGGAGGGGCAATTCTTTATCGCTTGGTCATTGCTCTAGCACTTCGCCTGCGTGTGCCGACAGAAGCTTTTAAGCTCGTCAGTGCTTTGATTGTTGCTCTTGCGATTTCTTCCACAAGAATCAAAGAGCTTTTCCATTACGCAAAGCTCAGAAGAAACGCGATGCGGGAAAGGGGAGAAAATGCTTGATTTAAAGAATATTTCCAAAATCTTTAATCCGAATACCATTCATGAGAAAAAGGGCGCTGGAAAACCTTTCCCTGCACCTTGATAAGGGAGATTTTGCGACCATTGTCGGCAGTAACGGGGCGGGAAAGTCCACTCTTTTTAATGCCATTTCTGGATCTTTCCTTTTAGACAAGGGCAGTGTTATTTTGGAAGGAAGGGATATCACTTTCTTACAGGAGCATAAGAGAAGTGCCTTTATCGGAAGGCTTTTTTCAGGATCCCTTGATGGGTACGGCTCCTCACATGAGCATTGAGGAAAATCTTTCGGTCTCTTACATTCGGGCGAGCGGCTTGTCCTTATTTTTCCCGTGCGGGAAAGAAGGAGAAGGCCTACTTTAGAGAGCAACTAAGTCTTCTTGATATGGGCTTGGAAGATAGAATGAATCACCCTGTAGGTCTTCTTTCGGGAGGGCAGAGACAGGCACTCACGCTTTTAATGGCGACCATGGTTACGCCGAAGATTTCTGCTGCTTGATGAGCATACGGCTGCACTGGACCCGGGAACGGCGGGAAAAGGTGCTGAACCTCACAAAGAGTATTGTAGCGGAGCGGGAAATCACCTGTCTTATGATTACCCACAATATGCATCAGGCTTTGGAGCTTGGAAACAGAACCTTAATGATGGACAGCGGAAAAATCGTTCTGGATCTTTCCGGAGAAGAAAGGGAGCATCTAACTGTGGATATGCTTCTTAAGAAGTTTTCCGAGAAGGCGGGAAAGGTCTTGGATAATGACCGTATTTTATTGTCCTAAAAGAAGAGAATGGAGAAAAAAACATTAATATATTTATTGGAAATAGAAACTTGATTTGAGATAGTGAAAATAATTCTTCAGAATCTAAGAGAAAAGAAGCGGGTTGGAGAAAAATCCGACAAAAAGCAAAGACGGAAATATCAGGTTTAAAAAGTTAAAGAGGCAGTTCAGCACGTAGAGACGATTTTTTAGCTGTGCGACTGCCTTTTCTGTATTATAATAGGAGAAACAATACCGCTAGCGATGTAGGAGGCGAATATGCTTACAAAAAAACTGGTCATTACCATTGGAAGACAATATGGTTCCGGAGGACGTACTGTAGGAAAAAAACTTGGCAGAATCTTTTGAGATTCCCTTTTATGATGAGGAAATTTTGCGTATTACTTCCGAAAAAGACGGCAATCGGAGAGCAGTACTTCCGTTTGGCGGACGAGAAGGCGGGAAGCAACTCTTATACAAGATTGTGGATTCTTTAAAACCGAGACTCGGAAAGCCGAGTCTTGAAGAGGACATCGTGAGTCCCGAGAACCTCTTTCGTTTCCAAAGTCAGGTTGTGGTAGAACTTGCGGAGCAGGAGAGCTGTATTATTGCAGGACGCTGTGCCAACGTAATCTTACGGGAAGCAAAGAAAGAACATGTGGATTTCTTTGTTTATGCGGATATGGAGAAGCGTATCGAAAGAACCATGGACTACTGTAAGGTGGATGAGGAAGAGGCAAAGAAGCGTATCAAGAAGATTGACCGGGAAAGAAGAGAGTATCATAAGTATTACACCGGAGAGGACTGGATGAAGGTGGATAATTATGACTTGATGATTAATGCTTCCCGAATTGATTATCATGAAATGGAAGTACTCATGCGGAATTATTTGGAAATGAAGGGGTATCTTAAGTGATTGCGAAGCTCTATGGAGTAGGAAGAGTATTAAAGGGGAAACTTTGTGTTCCGGGGGATAAGAGTATTTCTCATAGAGCGATTATGTTTTCTTCACTTGTGAAGGGAAAAAAACGGTGGTAGAGGGTTTTCTTCCTTCCGAAGACTGTCTCTCTACTATGGATATCTTTCAGAAACTCGGTGTTTCCATAGAAAGAGAAGGTACAAAACTCACCATAGAGGGGAAGGGTATGGAGGCTTTAGAGGCGCCTGCAGACTCTCTTTATTGCGGAAATTCCGGAACAACGATGCGCCTTATGGCGGGAATCCTTTTCCGGACAGACCTTTTCTTCCGTACTTTTCGGAGATGAAAGTCTGGAAAAAGCGTCCCTATGGGGAGAGTACTAAGTCCTTTATCGAAGATGGGAGCCAAGATTTCCGCGGAAGGAGAAAAATGCACCGCGCCCTTAAAGATAGAAGGCAGTGCACTGGAGGGAATTTGCTATGAAAGTCCCATCGCTTCCGCACAGGTAAAGTCTGCCGTACTTTTGGCGTCGCTCTATGCAAAAGGAGAGACGGTCTATACGGAGCCTTCTCTTTCACGGGATCATACGGAGAGGCTACTTTCTGCAATGGGGGCGGATATTGAAACAAGAATCCTGAAAGATGGAAAAGCCGAGATTCACTTAAGACCGGGAAAGGTCTTGCATCCCATTCCGGGGATTTTTTCCATTCCGGGAGACATTTCCTCCGCAGCTTACTTTATGGCAGCCTGCTTCTTCCTTCCCGGCTCCGAAGTTTTATTGGAAAGTGTCGGCCTAAATGAAAGCCGGAGTGGAATCTTGGACGTTCTTTCCAATATGGGGGCAAAGTTTCAAATTCTAAATAAAAAGACGATAGGGGGAGAAGAGAGAGGAGATATTCTCTTTACTTACGGAAAACTTCGCGGTACGGAAATTGCAGGTGCTCTTATCCCAAGACTCATAGATGAGCTGCCAGTTCTTGCCGTACTGGCTACGATTGCCGAAGGAGAAACCGTAATCAAGAATGCGGAGGAACTGAAGGTGAAGGAAACAAACCGCATACGAGCGGTGGTAGAGAATCTTACAAGTCTCGGCATCCCTTGCGTGGAAACGGAAGACGGCATGCGGATTTCCGGACAGGGCGGTATTTTTCCTTTAAAGGGAAAGCGAATTCCAAGCTTTAAAGACCATCGCATTGCCATGAGCTTTGCCGTGCTCGGACTTCTTTGTCCAAAGGAAAGTCCTATGGAGATTGAAGATGCGGGGTGCATTTCCATTTCCTATCCCGGATTTTTTAAAGATTTAGAAAAATTGCTTGACGGAAATCCTGTGGTATGCTAGAATTCGCTAGTCGGTTTCAAATCGACTAAGGCGAATTGGTCAAGAGGTTAAGACGCAGCCCTCTCACGGCTGAATCCCGGGTTCGATTCCCGGATTCGTCATATCCCGAGCGGTGCTCGGGATTTTTATATAAAAATCGGAGGATTGTAATGATTTCTTATAAGAATATTCTGTTTGATATGGGAAATGTCCTGATAAGCTATAATCCGGAATGGGTTATCCGGCACTATACGGAAGATGAGGAATTGATTCGAGAAGTAAAGAACATTGTCTTTAACTCACAGGAGTGGTTTTTACTGGATGCCGGACTGATAGAAGAAGAAAAGGCTGAGAGAAACTGGATGGAAAGGCTCAGTTCCGATAAGGCAAGAGAACTCGCCCATCTTTCTTTTTCAGAATTGGCACCTATATAATATGAAGGTCATTCCGGGAACAGCGGAAATCATTCGTGCTTTAAAGGAAAAATGGAAAAAGAAATCTATTTGCTTTCCAATGCTTCTCTGCGCCTCCTTTCTATCTATAAGGAAGTGATTCCCGCAGTAGAATGTTTTTCAGGAATCTTTTATTCTGCAGCACATAAGTGTGTAAAGCCGCAGGATATTATCTATAAGCGCTTTTTAAAGGAATACAGCTTAAATCCTTCGGATTGCTTCTTTATTGATGATTTGGGGGACAATATCATTGCGGCAAAGGAAGCCGGTATAAACAGGGGCAATTATGAGTACAAAAACAGCGAAGGAAATGGCTGAAATTTTAGAAATGAATACAGGAGTTTAGATTGAAGACAGTTTTTCCGATAAAGAACTATAAAGTTGGGGAGCATAGTCTTCCCTTCATAGAATCTCCCCTTTTAGAAGGTTTTTCGGGACTTCGGCACGGCTTTTCCACGAGGAAGGGTGGGGTGTCCAAGGATTATCTTTCCTCTCTTAATTTAGGTTTTTCCTTAGGGGACGATAGAGAAAATGTTATAGAAAACTTCCGTATTATAGGGCAAGCTCTCGGAGGACAGGCAGGAGATTTTGTGCTAACGCAGCAAACGCACAGTATAAATGTCCGCCGCGTGGGAAAAGAAGACCGAGGAAGAGGTATTTTCCGGGAAAGAGAGTATACGGATGTGGATGCCCTTATAACAAATGAGGAGGATGTGATACTCACTGCTTTCTCTGCGGACTGTGTGCCGATTCTTTTCTACGATAAGGGGCATAGAGCCATCGCTTCCTGTCATAGCGGCTGGAGAGGAACACACGGAAGAATCCTTGCACAAGTGATTAAGGCGATGGAAGAAGAATTTTCCTCCAAGCCTGAAGAAATCTATATTGCTATTGGACCGAGTATCTGTAAGAATTGTTATGAGGTGTCAGAGGATGTGGGAGAAGTATTTTTGGACGCTTTTCCTGCACTTAAGGAAGTGAAAAAAAATGCTTGTCCCATTGAACGGGTTTCCGAAGAAAAGTTCCACATTGATTTATGGGAGCTTAATCGTATCATTGCCCCTGAATGCTTTATTCCTCCGGAAAATATCTCCATAAGCGGCTACTGTACAATGGAAAATCCGGATTTATTCTTTTTCTCATCGTTTTAGTCAAGGGAAAAGAGGAGTGCAGGGAAGCTTTTATCTGTTTAAAGAGTCAAAAATAATGAATAAACAAGAGATGAATAAAAAGCCATGCAATATAAATCACAAAATCGGGTAAAAATGATGAAGATGAAGAAAAAAAATATAATTCGACGTTTATCTATGCTGATCTTGCTCTTAGCTCTGTCTTTTTCTTTGTATTCTTGCAAAAAAAGCCGGAAACCCGTCTGAAAAAGAAGAGGACAAGGCTTCGGTTCTTTCCGCAGGTGAAATTGCCGGGGAGAGACAGAAAAAGCATCAGAGTCAACATTAAAGCTGAAGTTAGAGGATAAGATTAAGACGGAACAGGAGGAAGCGCTTGAACAATATCAGAATTTGGGTTTGATTCAATGTGATTCTTATATTAATTTCCGTTCGGATACCAATGAAAATGATATCCGCAATATCATAGGGCTTTTTACGAAACGGTGCGGGAGTAGAAGTGCTGGAATCCGACGTGGAAGGAAAGGCAGGCTGGGCGAAGGTTCGTTCCGGCGGTTTAGAGGGTTATATTGTAAAAAACTATCTTCTGGAAGGGGAGGAAGCAAAGGAAAAGGCCCGTGAGTATATGGCGCCCAGAGTAACCATTCTTGCCGATAAGCTTCGTATTCGTTCTACTCCGGAAATTGTGGATGGAAATACGCTTTCTTCCTGCGCCAAGGGAGAGCGCTATATAGTATTAAGCAGAAGCGGAAAGGACTTTTTGAAAATTTCCGCAGATACCTTGGAAGGGTGGAAGAAGCTTATATTTCTTCCAAATCGGAAAATGTGCGTTTGGAGTATGGCTTAGATGAAGCAAGAAGCTTAAATCTTCGCCAAAAGGTTCTAAATATGTATGACAATTTAGGGGTTTCCAAGGCACAGGACTATATCAATATCCGCTCAAGCCCCGAGGATAAAGGAATTGAAAATATTATAGGAAAGTTTCCAAGCTTTGCCGGCGGAAATATACTTGGTGAGGAAAACGGATGGCTAAAGATTGAATCCGGTGGAATCACGGGGTATGTAAAGGCTGAGCTTGTGGCAAGAGGAAAAGAAGCGGAAAGTCTTGCGGTAGAGCATGCTACAGTAATGGCAATTGTAAATACCGATGCTTTAAATGTGCGTTCCAGTGCTGACTTAAATTCCTCGGCATGGACGAAGATAACCAAGGACCAGAGGTATTCGGTTATTAATCAGTTGGATGGGTGGGTACAGCTGGAACTGGACTCCGGGGATGATGACGAAGGAGAACAGGGTGCCTTCGTCTCTACCAGAGACAATAATGTATCCGTGAGCTATGCTCTTTATGAAGCGCTCAGCTACCGTCCGGCACAAGACAGAGCTAATCAGGCTGCAAAGAGAAGAAGTGATCTTGTAAACTTTGCTTGTCAGTTTGTGGGTAATCCCTATGTATGGGGAGGAACTTCGCTTACGCACGGTTGTGACTGTTCCGGCTTTACACAGACGATTATGGGAAAATATGGAGTATCTTTACCCAGAGTATCTAGGGAGCAGGCTAAAACCGGTGTGAAGGTAAGCAGTGAAAATATTAAGCCGGGAGATTTGATTTTCTATGCTAACCGAAGAGGAGTGGTAAATCATGTAGGAATCTACATTGGAAACGGACAGGTAGTAAACGCGGCATCTCGTCGTTCCGGTATTCGCATTTATCGTTGGAATTACAGAACGCCGGTAGCAATCCGTAACGTACTGGGGGAGTAAGAACCCTAACTCGATTTAATGGAAAGAGTGGAAAGAATAGAAGGGATAAAAATGGATCATTATGTACTATCTTGTTGCTCCACCATGGACTTAAGAAAGGGATGGGCGGAAGAACACGGCGTTAATCTGGTTTATGCAAAATTTTTCTTGGAGGGAGAGGCGTATCAGGATGATTTCTATGCGTCTATTTCTCAAGCAATACTCTTTGAACGTATGCTTTCCGGAGAGAAAAGCCAGACTACGCAAGTTAATACGGAAGAATATATCGACAGCTTTCGAAAAATATCTAGAAAAAGGGCAGGATATCTTCCATATCTGCCTCTCCAGCGGAGTGTCCGGTACCTATAACTCTTGCCATATTGCAAAAGACATTTTATTGGAAGAATTTCCGGAGAGAAAAATCGAAATAGTGGATTCTCTCATGGCCTCCAGCGGCTATGGTCTCTTTGGTAGATAAGGCTTATGAATTGAAAGAGAAAGGCCTCGATATGATGAGCCTTCGTACTGAAGTGGAAAAATGGAGAAATCGTCTGCATGGCTATTTCTTTACCTCTGATCTTCGCTTTTTTATTCAGGGAGGAAGAGTCAGTAAGGCGGCAGGCTTTTATCGGGGGCTTTTAAAAAAATATGTCCGGTCCTAAAGATTACGGAGGAAGGAACACTAAAGCCTATCGAAAAGGCACGCGGAAAAAAACAGGCTATAGAAAATATTCTTTCCAAGATGGAAAAGGAAGGATATACTCCTTCGGAAAAATGTTTTATCAGTCACTCTGCGTGCCTTGAGGATGCAAAGAAGCTTTTTGGAAAGGATTGAAGAGCGCTTTCATCCGGAGGGAGGTATTGAAATCTTTGACATAGGCGGAACGATTGCCTGTCATACCGGTCCGGGAACGGTTTCCAGCTTTTTCTTCGGTAAAGAAAAGGAATAAAGCAGTATAATTTTTTGATTCCTATCCGGAATAGTTAAAAAGTCTATTATATTTCGTTGTAAGAAATACAGGTCTATGCTATAAATAAAACGTTATAAAGACAGTAATAAAAAGATGGAATTAAGAATAGAAGATCAGAAATCGGAGGGGAAAAATGGGACTGGAAACAGAGAATCCTCAAACTTTTTTTAGAACAGTCAAAGGAATTATTAATCAATTTTCAAAGAATTCAAGAGAACTTGCAAGTGTCATTGGAGAAAGAGAAAGAGACAAAGCAGGTATATGAAAGAGACAGAGCTGCAGTAACGGGAAAAAAATTGAAAAAAACAATTAAAGAAAGACAGAAGGAACTGGAGCAGTCCTACGATGAGAAGATTGAACAGAGTAGCGGTAAAGTAAAGAAAGCACAGAGTGAAAGAGAAAGTGCAAAGAATAAGGGAATAAAAGAGCGCATTGCAGAGGAAACGGCACCGCTTAAGCAGGAAAACAAAGAATTAAAGCGACAGATGCAAGGGATTTGTAAGAGGGAAGGTGCTCCTATGTTTATTTCCCGAAAACTCTTTGCCGTTTTGTATAAGCCTGTTGGATTTGCTGAGTTTTTATGCTTGATTTTTTTCTATTCCTTTTCTTCTTTGCCGCAATTCCTCTCGGATTGTATTTCTTCTTATTGAGGGAAAGAGGAATCCTCTTTTTGGTGGGGATTTATTTAGTGGATATTTTGATTTTCGGAGGTCTCTATGTCCTTGTGGGAAATCGTACAGTCGGAAAATTCAGGGAAGTAGTAAAACAAAGCGTTTCTATCCGGAAACGAATCCTGAAAAAAATAAAAAAATCGATTTTTGGCTTTGGCAAAAGAGATTCGGAAAGACTCGGATGATGGTCATTATAATCTTACCGAGTACGATGATGAGATTGCCAGATTGACACAGGAAAGAAACGATTTCATTGCCCAAAAGCAAAATGCACTTCATAACTTTGAAACGGTTAGCAAGGAAATCATTAAGGATGAGATTGAAAATGCCGAGAAGGAGCATTTAGAGGCTCTCAAGGCAGAATGGCAGGAAAGTACGAAGGAACGTGTTGAACTTGAAACGTTAGAGCGGGAGAAGGCTCTTGGATTATCCAAGGAGGTTGAACAATATATCGGAAAGAAGCATATGAATCTCGATGATATAGAAGCCATGATTCTTATTCTGCAGAAGGGAGAAGCAAAGAGTTTGACAGAGACCATTTTGAAATTGGAAGAAGAAAAAGCGAGCATTTAAAAATTGGCTTAAGTATTGAAATCTATAGCGAAATCATTCGGACGTATAATCCAATCCTTTCAATCCTATGTTTAACCATTAAAAGTAGTAGGGAACCATTTCATAATAGGAAGCAGTTCTGTTATCCTGTATGGAATGGTTTTTTTATGTAGAAATAATTTTTGGGCATGGAAGAATTCTAGGTACGAAAAAAATTTTTAGCTACGGAAGATTTTTCTGTAGGATGGATTTTTCCGAAACGGAATACAGATAAAATCTTATCGAAGATTTCTATTATATAATTCAAATATTTTTTTATTCATAACGAGTATCGTGCGCAAAGCGTGCGATATCTCGTTTATAATAATTGCTGAGATGTCAAAGGAGTGGGAAGCTTATTATATGCTTTATGAACAAAATTCAGTTATATAACGGTAAAATATTTCGCATTATTATAAAACTATGCAAAAATACAAAAAAATTTTGCCGCATATTTACCATGCTCATTAAATAATAAGTTTACAATTAGGGAAGAGTTGATGCACTTTTTTTATGTACAACTTTAGCATGTTACCGAAAAACCTTACAAAAAGGTTAATTATTGATTAAAAAGTAAATCCATTTCTGGCGCGCGGTATGGGCTTATGGAAATCAATTTTTTTATTTAAGGAGGAAAAGCATGTCCAATATTCATGTAACGAGTGAGATTAAGACACTCAAAAAGTATTGCTTCACAGGCCGGGTGACGAATTATTGAACTTAACTCCGGATACCTTAGGAGAGTTACTGTTTGATGATATCCCTGATCTTGCCGAGGCACAGCTTGAGCATGATCGTTTTGCGCAGATTTTACGAGATAATGGTGTTGAGGTTGTTTACCTTGAAGATTTGATGGCTGAAACACTGGATGCCCATCCGGAAATCAAGGAGAAGTTCTTGGATCAGTGGCTGGAAGAGTCCGGAGTTCATACAGCGGTGTACCACAAAATCATCAAAGATTTTTTAGCAAAATTCAAGAACAACAAGGAACTCGTTCTGAAGACGATGGCCGGAATTATCTTCTCCGAGCTTGGTGAGATTCATACGAATTTCTTGGTAGACAGAATCGAGACTGCATCTCATCTTCTTGTAAATCCGATGCCGAACCTTTATTTTACTCGTGATCCGTTTGCATCAGTAGGAAATGGTGCCGTTATCAACAGAATGTATTCTGTAACAAGAAATCGCGAGACCATATATGCGGATTATATTTTTAAATATCATCCTGAGTATGCAGGAAATGTTCCCGATCTTTATGGTCGTAACAATCATTTCCATATTGAGGGTGGCGATGTATTGAACGTAAATGAAAAATTACTCTTTATCGGTATCTCTCAGAGAACACAGGCAGAAGCCATTCAGGATTTGGCTATGAAGATGTTCTACGAGAATGAAGGAAACAAGATCGAGACTATCCTCGCTTTCAATATTCCGAATTCTCGTGCTTTCATGCACCTGGATACCGTATTTACACAGATTGATACCGATGCATTTACTATTCACCCGGGAATTATGGGAACCTTACAGGTTTTCGCAATCACAAAGGATGCAGCAAAGCATGATGTGAAGATTGAAGAGCATACCGGAAAGTTGGAAGAAATTCTGGCTAAGTTTATGGGTCTGCCGAAGGTTCGCTTGTTCCCCTGCGGTGCAGGAGATGCACTTGCAGCAGAGAGAGAGCAGTGGAATGATGGTTCAAATACCTTGACTATTGCTCCCGGAAAGATTATTGTTTACAAGCGAAACTACGTTACGAACAAGTACTTGAAAGAGAATGGATTTACCGTATTGGAGCTCGAAGCATCGAACTTATGTGTAGGACGTGGCGGCCCCAGATGTATGTCCATGCCACTTATTCGTGAAGACTAAGTAGTGCGATAATGTAGAAGAGAAAGGGAATTAACTATGGGCGTTAATGTAAGAGGAAGAAGCTTCTTGACTTTGCTGGATTATACACCGGATGAGATTAGATATTTCTTAGAGCTCTCTGCCGAGTTCAAGAGATTAAAAGCAAACGGTGTAGACCACAGTTATCTGAAGGGCAAGCAGGTTGTATTGCTTTTTGAGAAGACTTCTACCAGAACACGTTGTGCATTTGAAGTGGGAGCTCGTGATTTGGGAATGGGTGTTACCTTCCTTGATTCGGGATCATCCCAGATGGGCAAGAAGGAGTCTCTGGAAGATACCGCTAAGGTATTGGGTCGTATGTATGACGGTATCGAGTACCGCGGATATGAGCAGAAGGTAGTAGAGGAACTTGCAAAGTATTCCGGTGTTCCTGTATGGAACGGATTAACCGATTTGTATCATCCGACACAGATGCTTGCGGATATTCTTACTGTAAAGGAAGAGTTTGGCGATGTAAGAGGCCGTAAGTTAACATTCTTTGGAGACGCAAGAAATAACGTAGCTAACTCTTTAATGATTGTTTGTGCTAAGCTCGGAATGCACTTCTGTGCATGCGGACCGAAGGATTTGATGCCTTCCGACGACCTTGTTGCAAAATGCAGAGAAGTAGCGAAAGACACAGGCGCAGAGATTGAATTAACGGATGATGTGAAGATTGGTGCAAAGGGCGCTGATGTACTTTATACCGATATCTGGCTTTCTATGGGTGAACCGGAAGAACTGTGGGAGAGCAGAATCAAGCTTCTTCGTCCGTATCAGGTAAATAAAGAAGTTATGGCTATGGCTAATCAGCATGCTATTTTCCTGCATTGCTTACCTTCCTTCCATGATCGCAATACCACCATTGGTGAAAATATTTACCAGAAGTATGGCTTAGAGGCTATGGAAGTAACGGATGATGTCTTCCTTGGAAAGCAGGCAAGACAGTTTGATGAAGCGGAGAATCGTATGCATACCATTAAAGCAGTGATGTATGCAACCTTAAAGTAGGAGAGTAGAGCATGGCAAAACGTATTGTTGTAGCTCTCGGGGGAAATGCCTTAGGCAATACCCCCGAAGAGCAACTTGACTTAGTTCGTCACACCGCAAAGACAATTGTAGACTTGTCTGAAGCAGGATACGAAGTGATTGTAGGACATGGTAATGGACCACAGGTCGGCATGATTAACCTTGCAATGGAATTTTCCAGTACCAAGGGAGGAAATACTCCGTTCATGCCGTTCCCGGAATGTGGAGCAATGTCTCAGGGATATATCGGATACCATTTACAGCAGGCTATTCAGAAGGAATTGAAGGCTCGTCATATGGATAAGGAATGTGCTTCCATTATCACACAGGTTGTTGTAGATGAGAAAGATCCCGGATTTGCAAAGCCGACAAAGCCTGTAGGCAGCTTCTATACTAAAGAAGAAGCCGACAAAATTGCGGCAGAGAAGGGATTTACCTTTGTGGAGGATGCAGGACGCGGATATCGTCGTGTTGTTCCTTCTCCAATCCCGCAGCGCATCGTTGAGCTCAAGGTTGTTGAGCAGCTTGTAAAGGCAGGTGATATTGTCATTACTGTCGGTGGTGGCGGAATTCCGGTTGTAGAAACAGCGGAAGGCTTAAAGGGAGTTGCAGCGGTTATTGATAAGGATAGATCCAGTGCATTACTGGCTGAGTCAATTGGAGCGGATATGTTGATTATCCTGACTGCAGTTGATCGCGTATGCATCAATTACAATAAACCGGATCAGAAGGAACTTCCCACAATGAGTCTTTCCGAGGCTGAACAGTATATTGCTGAAAAGCAGTTTGCGCCGGGCAGTATGCTGCCTAAGGTTCAGTCCTGCATGGAATTTGTCAAGAATAATACAAACGGAGGAACTGCTCTTATTACTTCCTTACAGAAGGCTGCTCTTGCTTTAAAGGGTGAAACAGGCACCATTATTACTAAATAAAAAAAGCAGAAGGGGGGATAGTGTTTCTGTGAAAGCGAAAAAACAATCTCTAACAGCATTTAGTATTTTATTTATTATTTTAGCAGTTTTATGTATTATTTCCGTTCTTTTGAACGGACAACCAATCAGCAATGATCTTATTGCAGGTTTGAATCCTCGATAAGTATGGGGACTTGGTTCAGACTGTTGCTGACGGTGGTACCGTAACCGTGGTAGGAGCAAAAATTAAGCAACTTCTTCATGGCATATCCCTAATGGATTTGTGGATGCGGCTGACTTAATTGTGTTTATCGTATCTATCGGCGGTTTTATCGGCGTTGTGATGAAGACCGGTGCTCTTGAAGCCGGTGTATATCATCTGGTTAAAAAGATGCACGGTAGGGAAGAAGTTTTAATTGTTATTTTGATGATTCTTTTCTCCATCGGCGGTTCTACCTATGGAATGGCAGAAGAGACCATCGGTTTCTATGCTCTGATTACTACCGCTCTTGTAGCGGCCGGCTTTTGATACCATCGTTGCTGTAGCAACTGTTCTGCTCGGCGCGGGCTGTGGTGTTTTAGGATCCACAATTAACCCCTTCGCTACAGGGGCAGCAACGTCTGCATTACAGAGCGTAAATGTTCCGTATAGTAGTACAACCATTATGGTTCTCGGTTTTGCTCTTTGGATAACCTCACTCCTTATCGCTATTTTCTTCGTGCTGAGCTATGCAAGAAAAGTAAAGGCTGATAAGGGCTCCACCATTCTTTCCTTACAGGAACAGCAGGACATGAAGGATTATTTCACCAAGGATGACGGACAGGTTTTTAGAGTTTACCGGAAAGCATAAGGCGGTGCTGATTGTATTTGCAATTTCCTTTGCGGTTATGATAGCATCCCTGATTTCTTATCAGGATATTACCTTTGGAGGAAATGAAGAATCTTATCTTGCGGCACTGGGGTGGTCAGATTTCTTGACCGGGGTTCCTCTTGGACAGTGGTACTTCGCGGAATTGGCTGCTTGGTTTACATTTGCCAGCGTTATTATTGCTGTTATGGCAAGAATGTCGGAAAACGAATTCATCAATACTTATCTTGATGGGGCGAAAGATCTTCTTTCCGTAGCAATAGTTATTGCGGTAGCACGTGGTATTACGGTAGTGATGAAAGCAACGCATATGGATTTCTGGATTTTGGATAAGTCTGCAAGTATGCTTAGAGGAGTTCCGGGCTTCATATTTGCTCCGCTTTCCTACATCATTTACTTAGTGCTCAGCTTCCTGGTTCCCTCTACTTCCGGTTTGGCAGGTTTCTCCATCCCGGTAATGGGAGGTCTTGCAAATGCTCTTGGATTTAATGCATCCGTTATGGTTGCCGTATTCTCTGCAGGTTGCGGTTTGATTAACCTTTTCACTCCGACCTCCGGTGTTGTTATGGGAGGACTTGGTGCAGCTAAGGTAGAGTTAAAGACCTATATGAAGTGGGGATTAAAGCTCTTTATTGCTATTGGTATTGCGAATATCGTCGTATTGTCTTTGGCAATGATGATGATGAAGTAATTGTATATGTAAGTATTTTTTTAATAGGTGCTGAAACGACTCTGAACAGGATTTCGCGCGCAAGGAGCGTGGTACTTATTTAAAAAGGAAGGACTTTTTGGGACTTGAACCCGAAAGTCCTTTTTGTGAGCATAATTTTGAAAAATCATGCTATAATAAAAAAATACATAGTTGGAGATAGAGTTCAATGTTATAAAAGAGAGGATTTTTCTTTATTTGCTATTCCATTCCTATTTATGGAAATAAGAAATTATATAATTTTTGGGGAATAAGGATTTATGAGTAAAAAGCCATTATACAAGAGAGCTGGACGTCCGGAATTAATCCTATTTCTTTGTGTGCTTTTTGACTATGAGGCGATTGAGAAGCCGACAAAAGCATTGATGCATCAAGCAGCGCGATTTATGTATTTTTAACAAGGGAATAGGAAAGATTAAAAATTGACGGTGTGGAGTTTGATATCCGTCCGCATACTCTTTGTGCCATTACACCATGGAGGGTTACGGACATTATTGATGTCAGAGATACTTTGCATTTAAGTCTTATTGTTTATGATTATCAATTTTTAAATACAGTTTTGAAATTCACACCGGGTTTGGAAGAGGAGAGTGTGAGTCTTTTGAATTTTCTACTGTCGCATCCGGTAATTTATCTGGATAAGGAGCAGTCATCCCGCATTGACCATATTATGTCGTCTTTGCAAGGAGAGCTCGGAGTAGATTCTGCGGTTTTGAGTCAAAGGAATAAGCCGATTACTTTTTTGTATACTCTGGTTAAAATTATAGAACTCATGGTGGAGTACCGACGATGTTTTCAGGCCAGAGAAGAAATGGGCAAAAAATCAAGCAACGGCTTACAGAATTCGATTTTGAGTTATATATATTTCCATTCTGCCGAGCACTTGACTTTGGAAAAGGTGGCAGATGTTTTTTATATTTCTGAGTCTTCTCTGTCGAAGAAGCTAAATGATTTGACGGGTACAAGCTTTACGAAATTATTGAATGATATTCGCATTGAAAAAGGCCTCCGATTATTTAATCTATACAGGCTTGACGTTGGAAGAAATAGCAGAAATTTTAGGATTTACAGATGCTTCGCATCTTTCAAGGCATTTCGTTGATAAGATTGGTTTGACACCACACAAATATCGTAAAACTTACGGGAAAGAGGGTGTTTCCTATAGCTCTTCAGAAAAAAATGTCGCACTGGAAGTGACAGATTATCTTTATCGGAATTTTGAGATAGAAAAAGTTGCATGCAGGAAATGTTGCGGAAAAATACGATATAACGCTTTCTGAATTAAATCGTTCTTTGCTTTACTATACAGGGATGAATTTTTTTCTACTTTATTGAATTTTATACGGATTAATAAGGCAAGTGAAATGCTGGTTTCCTCATCCTATTCCATCTTGGATATATCCGTTTCTGTCGGATATAGCAATATCAAAACTTTTAATTTGAATTTTTATAAGTTTAAGGGGATGACTCCGACAGAGTTTCGTGAGTCGATTACCTTGCAAAGAATGGACGGAGGAGAAAAGCATTATAAAAATAAAGGAAAGAAAAAGGACTGTAAACAGTCCTTTGTGGTGGTTTATTTTTGAATAAGGTTAAGGCAATAAACTCAGCTCTGTATTTTTCTTTCGTATTGAAATCTTTGTAGAGCAGTCAATCTCTTTATTTTTAAATAGTAAGCAACTTGTACGGAATATTTAGGCTACGTAGAATTTCAGACTCCCGTTTATGACAGGTAAAGAGAAGAATCTGAGAGGGATACTCCTTACTTATAAAAGAAAGAGCCTGACTCAAACGGCTTTCGTCATACATAGCAAAGCTGTCATCAAAGAGAAGAGGAAGGAATTCTTTTTTTTCTTTTTGTAAAAGCTTAGCAGTAGCCAGCCGAAGAGAGAGATAGAGCTGGTCTATCGTTCCGGTAGAAGCCTGCTCCAAGGGGAGCAATTTCTTTTCCGTATTTACAAAGATGCGCAGATTCTGGTCAATAAAAAAAGAGTCATAACGCTCTTTTGTAATATGAGAAAGTATTTTTTTCCGCTTTCTTTATTCAAGTAAAAAGCAAAGCTTTGGTAGATTTCTTTTGGATAAGAGCTCAATTCGCTCTTTTCGCTTCTTCTATAGCTTCAAGCTTTTTCCTTAAATCTTTCGTTTTCGTAAATACTGGGGCGAATCTGTTCCGCTCTTTTTTGAAGGGTGGAAACTTGTCGTAAGTTGCTTTCCAATGCATCTTCTTTTTTTCTTGTAGTCTGCGTTCTTCTTCCCGTTCTTTCTTTTCCTCTTCCTTCAGAATGGAAATTTCCGAGTTAATTGCTTCCAGTTCTTTTTCTTTTTCGACAATTTCTTCAAAGTTCTTTTTGATTTCACTGTAATAAGCTTTAATAATATAGGGGCTGAAAAATTCGACTGAGGAAGTCCCTTCAACTTCTTCTTTGCTACTGTTCATATGGGAAGCATAGTCGGCAATTCTTCTTTTTTGTAGAACTTCATTATAGAATTGTTCTTTTTGTTTTTCCAATTCTGCTTTTTTCTTTCCCTCGCAATAGATGGTGCAAGCAAAAATAAAGAAAAATACAAAGAAGCAAAGGCAGGGATAGAGCAAAGGAATTCCGTTTATTCTTAAGGAAAAAATCTCGGAAACGGATAGGTCACTGTAAAAATACAATCCACTGAATATTGCATAAAACAGGAATACAAAGGAAATGAATAAAAGAAGGAGGGGGAATAATCTACTGTGCTTTTTCTTTCCCTCATCATCCTGTAGATCGATCAAAAGTTTTTCCAACTTTTTTTCTTCAAAAACGGCTTCTTCAATAGATTTGAAAGATTCTCTGTTGAGGCTTCCCTCTAGAGTGTTTAATTCATTTTGAAGACGTGCAATTTCGGAAATTTTTCATCCAGCTCCAGTGCAAGGCTATTGCTGCGTCGTTTTGCTTCGTTCAATGAACTTTCATTAGAAGAAAGCAAGTCTTCATTGTTAGGGAATGTATTACTGCTGTCTTCAACAAGATTTTTTTGCGCGTTTTTTGCTTCTCCGAGGAGAGAGTTATATTCTTTTTCTGCTTGAAAATAAATCTGTTCTTTCAAGCGCCTCTCTTCTTCCTCCAAAAGGGAAATTGCATTACTCGGATTGATGTTTATATTTCCGCTGTGCTCCGTATTGGAAAAAATACTTTGCAGTTCTTTTACCATTTCTCGTTCCGTTGTAGACTTTAACTGACGGATGGAGACGGTATTTTTGAAGCTTTCCAAAGAAAAGGAAGAAAGCACTTCCTCTAAAAACAAGTCCGGATTAGCAATGGTTTTTTGACAGCTCATACGACAAATTTTTGCTTCTCCCCATTAGAAAAATCACGGCTTATACAGTAATCCCTCATTTTGATAATGGAAATACAGACTTCCTCCGAACTGAGCATTTTCCATTGGAACAGTCGGAGAGGCATGGGACATCTCGTTTTTTGAAAAGGGGAGATATCGAAAGAATTCTTCTTTTTTACTTGGTGCACTTGGGATACCATAGAGCATGGCTTGAATAAAAACTGTGGAGTGTGGATTTCCCTGCTTCGTTCTCGCCATAAATCACATTGCATTTAGAAGAAAAATCCAAGGAAAAATTACGGAATTTTCCAAAACCTAAAATTTCCAGTTTAGTAATCTGCATTATTTTCCCCCTTGAAGAAGTGCTGAAACTCCATAAAAAAGGGCATCTTGTTCTTTTTGGGAAAGCTCATTTAAGCCTTTTTTCAGGTAGGAGCGAATATAGAGTCCTATGAGGTCGTTACTATGTTCCTTATAAAGAGAATAGAAGTCATATAGCGGATAGGTTTTGTCTATCCATTCAATCACTCTTGCTCCTTTAGGAAGGAGTTCTTCCGTGATTTTTGTTTCCGGATCTCGGTCTCCGCTGAATTTGATGCGATAAATATGCTCCAAGCCTCTTTTTGTATTTCTATGTGAAGGCGGGAACGAAGCGCTTCCGTTCCAGTATCTTTATCCAGATGAAAATGGAGGAAAAGATATTGCACGGTAGCGATTGGAATAAAATCCAATGCATCTACCTTTTTTTGCAAGGGATGGATATTTCCGAGATAAATACCGTGTTCCCCTAACTGTTCTTTTTCCTAAAGGTTCCGGAGAACCGGCATAGAGAATTCTATTCTCTAAAAAGAACCCTTTTATTATATTCTCCTCCCAAAGCAACAAAGGAAAATGGGAGCTTTTCCAGCTCTTCTCTATTGCTAGGGAAGCTGCAGTCCTTACCGGTATTACAGAGTAGAAGAGGAATGGCATCGGAATGCTGTAAGGAAAACTCTTTGGTCTCTGCTTCCTGCCCGGTATATTTTTTTGTATGGCCAGTATTTCCATATTTAAATCTTCAACATAGAGATGTTCCTTTTCTTCCCGAATTAGATGAATGTTTCTCGGAAAAGCTGCATTATTCAGGAAATGATAATCGGGAGAATTTTTAGAAAAAAGAAGGATATGACAAAAAGGAATCCGGGCAAAGACTTGCCGGATTCTTTCTACGTCTTCCTTTAAAGGAGAAAAATGGAAGCTTTGTCCGGTCAGAAACAAAGCATCCGCATTTTCCTGTATAACCAAATCTACAATTTTATCCAATGCGGAGAAGAGCGCATTTCCGCGTTCTCTTCCCCATGATTTTTGTCCGTCCGGAATCATTCCCAGATTTAAATCGGAGGCGTGAATAAAACGCATAGGATTCCCTTCCTTTACAGTTCGCAATTCCCTACGGTTCTTGGGAACGGAAGTACATCACGGATATTGCTCATACCGGTAATGTACATTACGGCTCTTTCAAATCCTAAGCCGAATCCGCCGTGCCTTGTGCTTCCGTACTTACGAAGATCCAAATAGAATTGATACTCCTCAAGATTCATCTTCATTTCTTCCATACGCTTGGTGAGCTTCGAGGTCATCCTCTCTTTGGGAGCCGCCAATGATTTCACCGATTCCGGGAACCAGACAATCGACTGCGGCAACAGTCTTTCCATCCTCGTTCAACTTCATATAGAAGGCCTTGATGTCCTTCGGATAGTCCGTTACAAAAACGGGACGTTTAAAAACTTCTTCGGTTAAATAGCGTTCATGTTCGGTCTGCAGGTCGCATCCCCACTCCACCTTATAGTCAAAGCGATCGTTTTCCTTAGATAAAAGTTCTACAGCCTCTGTATAACTTACTCTGGCGAAATCGGACTTTACAATATTTTGAAGACGGGCAAGAAGTTCCTTATCTACAAACTGATTTAAAAATTCCAGCTCTTCCGGTGCATTAATAAGAACATACTGAATGATATATTTCAACATATCTTCCGCGATGAACATAACATCTTCCAAATCGGCAAATGCCATTTCCGGCTCAATCATCCAAAACTCTGCAGCGTGTCTTTGTGTATTGGAGTTCTCTGCACGAAAGGTGGGACCGAAGGTGTAGATATCTCTAAAGGCTTGTGCAAAAGGTCTCTCCGTTTAACTGCCCGGAAACAGTCAGACTGGTTTTCTTTCCGAAGAAATCTTCTTTATAATCAGGACTACCTTCAATCATAGGAACATTATCTAAGGGAAGAGTGGTTACCTGGAACATTTCTCCTGCACCTTCTGCATCGGATGCGGTAATAATCGGGGTATGAACATAGACAAATCCCCTTTCCTGAAAGAAAGAATGGATGGCAAAGGCAATCTGTGAACGAATTCGGAAAACTGCCTGAAAAGTATTGGTTCTCGGGCGAAGATGCGGAATGGTACGAAGATACTCCAAGCTGTGCCGTTTTTTCTGAAGAGGGTAGTCCGGAAGAGTGTCTCCTTCAACTGAAACCACAGTCGCCTGCAGTTCAAAGTCCTGCTTTGCATCGGGAGTGGCAAGCAGGCGACCGGTTACGATAACGGCAGCTCCGACTCCCAGTTTTGCAATTTCGTTAAAGTTTTCCATATTGTCATGGTAAACGACCTGAAGCGGTGTGAAAAAGGTTCCGTCAGAAATGGTAAGGAAACCGAAATTCTTGGAATCTCTATTACTCCTTACCCAACCGCTGACGGTTACTTCCGTGTCAAAAATTCTTCCTTTGAAAGGAAAATGTCTCGAAGACCAGTGATTTCCATAAATCCCCCTTTAATAGTGCTTATTCCGTGAATGGATACGTCCATCCGCCGGATGATTATGCAACATAATAACCGAATCATTTTCTTGAATAAATATTGTAAAGATTCTCTTTATAAGAGTACCTTAACATCCATGTAGTATACTTAAGGAACTGCTTTTTCAAGGCTAATTCCGCTAGTGTGAAGTTGCTTGAAGTGTGGAAAAAAATTAAAAATTTGTTTTTATTATTTGTATAAAATTATTTATAATTACCATATAAAAATACTGTTAAAAAGGAGAAAATTATTGTAAAATATTAAGAAATAGAAAAAGAGAGCTATCGTTTGGGTATTTTCTTTTTGATTCTTAGAGAAAAACGAAAAACAGGAAAAGAAAAAGATTTTTATACATGACACACACAAACATTTATACAAAATTACTAGGAATTTCATTCGTTTTATAGTGAATATTTTGATTTACCTGTTTTCAACATATTCCAATCGTGCTATAATTCAATTACCAGACTTAGGAGATTTTTTAAATTCATTACAATTTTCTATAATCTGGACTAGCCAGAGCGACAGAATCCTAGACACGGTGAGGTGCTAATTATGATCAAGAAGGAAATGATCGCCATGCTTTTAGCTGGAGGCCAAGGCTCTAGACTTGGTGTTCTAACAAAGAATGTGGCGAAACCGGCAGTGGCTTTTGGTGGAAAGTACTCGATTATTGACTTTCCTCTGAGTAATTGTATTAATTCCGGTATAGACACGGTTGGCGTCTTGACTCAGTATCAACCTCTACGTTTGAATGCACACATAGGAATCGGCATACCATGGGATTTGGACAGAAACAGAGGTGGCGTGACGGTACTGCAACCCTATGAGTCTCAAAAAGATACAGGCTTTTACTCTGGCACGGCAAATGCCATCTATCAAAACATCGCCTATATCGAAAACTATGATCCGGAATATGTTTTAATACTATCCGGAGACCATGTATAAGATGGATTATGAGGTGATGCTGGAATACCATAAAGCGATGAAGGCGGATTTGACAATTGCATCCATGCCGGTACCCATGGAAGAAGCCAGTCGTTTCGGTATTACAGTGACGGATGAGCAGGGAAGGATTATAGATTTCCAAGAAAAACCAAAAAATCCGAAGAGCAATTTGGCGTCCATGGGAATCTACATATTCAATTGGAAAGTATTAAAGGAGGCTTTGATCAGGAATAAGGACGTTCCTGACTGTGATTTTGGAAAACATGTCATTCCCTACCTTTTCCAAAATCAAGGGAAGATTTACGCCTATGAGTTCAATGGTTACTGGAAGGATGTCGGAACCCTTTTATCCTACTGGGAATCCAATATGGAACTTATTGCGTTAATTCCCGAGTTTAATTTGTACGAAGAATACTGGAAGATTTACACCCAGACCGACAATGCCGCACCGCAGTATGTTTCCACGAATTCTCATGTGGAACGTTCCATTATTGCGGAGGGCTGTGAAATTCACGGAGAAATCTACAACTCTGTGATAGGACCGGGTGTTACAGTGGAACACGGGGCAGTCATAGTAAACAGTATTATCATGGAAAACACGGTTATTGGTGAAAATACCCACATTGACCAAGCTGTGGTGGCAGAAAATGTGACAATCGGAAACGCCTGCACTATCGGTACTGGAGAGTACCAAGAGTCAGGTTATGACAGCAGGGTTTATTGCTCGAACCTTGTGACCATCGGGGAAAACTCCCGGATACCGGATGGGGTCAGAGTGGGGAGAAATACAGCTATCTTTTGAACAACAGTGCTATCCGACTATCCGGATGGGCTTCTTTCTAGCGGAGGAGCGATTATCAGGGAGGAGGAAAGAGCATGAGAGCGATTGGTATAATTTTAGCAGGTGGAAACAATAAAAGAATGCATGAGCTTTCCAACAAGAGAGCTATCTCTGCTATGCCTGTAGCAGGAACATTCCGAGCGATTGATTTCTCTCTTTCGAATATGTCCAATTCGCATATTCAGAAGGTGGCGGTACTGACACAGTACAATTCCCGCTCGTTAAACCAACATCTATCATCTTCCAAGTGGTGGGACTTCGGAAGAAAACAGGGAGGGCTTTATGTCTTCACACCGACCATAACCGCTGAACACGGGGACTGGTTCCGTGGGACGGCAGATGCACTCTACCAGAACCTTGTTTTTTTACAGTCTTCTCATGAGCCTTATGTGATTGTTGCAGCAGGAGATGGGGTATATAAACTTGACTATAACAAGGTACTAGAATATCATATCGAGAAGAGAGCGGACATTACCGTCGTATGCAAGTCTATTGATGCGGAAGACGATGTATCTCGCTTTGGCTGTCTGAAAATGAATGAGGACAGCAGAATCGTGGAATTTGAAGAAAAGCCCGTATCGACGGACGCAAATTTGATTTCTTGCGGAGTTTATATTATCCGCAGAAGACTGCTTATTGAGCTTTTGGAAAAAGCCCACGACGAAGATCGTTATGATTTTGTAAAAGATATTCTGGTTCGCTATAAGAATTTAAAGCGAATCTACGGTTATAGACTGAATACTTATTGGAGCAATATTGCTTCTTTGGAGTCCTATTACAAGACGAATATGGACTTCTTAAAGAGAGATATTCGGGATTATTTCTTTCAGCAGGCACCAAGGATATACACAAAATTAGCGGATAACCCGCCTGCGAAATACAATCCGGATTGCAGTGTTCACAACTCCATAGTAGCCAGCGGCTGTATTATCAATGGAACAGTGGAAAATTCTGTTCTTTGCCGTAATGTTTATGTGGGTAACAACTGCATTATTCGGAATTCGGTAATCCTGAATGATGTGTATATCGGAGATAACAGCGTTATTGAGAATTGCATCGTGGAGAGCCGGGACACCATTCGCGCCAATACAACCTACATTGGAACACCGGAGAATATCAGAATCGTCATCGAGAAAAATGAAAGGTATACCATGTAAAAAGGAAGGAGCATCATGGAGGTTACAGATGTACGGGTTCGCAAGGTTGACAAAGAAGGTAAAATGAAGGCCATTGTTTCCATCACTTTTGATGAGGAATTTGTGATTCATGATATCAAGGTCATCGAAGGTGAGAAAGGTTTGTTTATTGCAATGCCTTCCAGAAAGACAACGGACGGGGAGTATAGAGACATAGCTCACCCTATCCGCTCCACCACGAGAGAACTACTTCAGCAGACTATTTTGGAGAAATACCAAGAGGACACCGAGGGAGAGGAAGAAGAGGATCTTTAATCTCGAGGGAGGAATATAATCTATGTACGAGGATAAACTGTTTGGCATAAGTTTGATCTCAGTCTCAAAAACGCTACCAAGAGATTGACCCTCTCTTGGTAGCGTTTTTATATCAGCTTTTTTATATATCAATTTATTTAGGTCGATGGATATGTATGTTTTAATTGATTTTTTGGAAGGGGCAACAGTATAACTTCCTCAATTTATTTACTATATTAGGGGAATTGATTTTTGGAAGCTTTCCAAAGAAATGACCCGGAAAGGGAGTTCGAAAAATAAATGATTAAAATAAATGAAAATAAAATAAGAGTCATCTATTTGAGCTTCCTGTTTTTTGTTTTGATTTTTATTCTGGGAAGTTCAATACGACAATATGATAAGCTCGGCTTTGTTGCTCATAAATATGAGATATTGCGAAGCGGATGGCAGAGAATCCTTCCTGACGGCTCCAAAAAAATCTCGATTCAACAGGTGGGAAGGTACTGATTAAGAATCTTATAATAGAAAGGCAACTTCCTGAAGAAGTACCTTATTCTTTGACGACTCTTTATGTTAGGACGGTGCATCAGGATATTACAGTTTGGGTGGATAAGAATATTGTTTATGATTATACCTACGCAGATATCCCCCCATTTAACAGTAAGACCCCTCCTATATACTGGGTGCGCATTCCAATACAAAGAGATATGCTTGGAAAGACAATTCAGATTGAATTTCGGGGTAGAGCAAGAAATGCGGAGAACACTTTAAATGCAATTTATTTTGGAGAAGATCTTTCTATTGTCGCGGCAATTTTGTGGAAAAGTTCTTTGCAGATTCTTTCTTCTCTTTGCCTTATCTTCATGGGAATCGGTATGTGGGCGGAGTATATTCTTGTAGATAGGAAGCAAGGTGCGGAACGGGGAGTGTACTATCTTGGGCTTTGTCTTTTTCTTTATCGGACTTTGGATGGGGAGCCAGGTTGACTCCAGACAGTTGTTGTTTAACAATGTCCTCCTTCTATGGAACCTGGAATACATCTCCCTCATTATGATTCCTATTCCGAGTTTACTCTGTATCAATAAAATTGAGCGGAGTGTTTGTCAGCGGGAAATCTATGCTATCTGTATGATTATTGCCGTTTTTGATGCATTATTTATTATTTCTGCAGGAATCGGACTATACAGTTTTATAGAGCTGAATTTACCGATAGATCTTCTGATTCTTCTGACCTGTCTTGAAATCGCTCGCAGCTTTTATGTCATTAAACGGGATGAACCTGCACTTTTTCGTGAATTAACCTGGCTTATCGGTGCAGGAACAACGATGATTTCCTTTAGCTGTATAGAACTCTTGTCTTTCTTTTTGAACGGCTATGAAAATCAGGGAAAATTCCTTTCCATCGGAGGTGTTCTCTTTGCCTTTCAGATGCTGCATGCACAGGGTGTAGAATATGATAAGGTACGAAATGATAAGGCAAAGCTCGAAGTTGCGGAAAAGATTCAATCGGAATTTTTTGCAAATATGTCGCATGAAATTCGTACACCAATCAATACCGTTATCGGAATGAATGAAATGATTTTAAGAGAAAGCCATGATGATGCAGTTTTGAGCTATGCACAGGATATTCAGGCCTCCGGACAAAACCTCCTCTCTTTGGTCAATGATATTCTGGATTTTTCACGCATAGAGTCGGGAGGAATTAAACTTGTTCCGAAAGCCTATGAACTTGCGGAGATGCTCCATGACATCAACAGTATGATTCGTTTTCGTGCGGAGTGGAAAGGACTTCGATTCTCTATTATTGTAGATGAGGATACACCTGCAGTTTTGTTCGGAGATTCTTTCAGGGTAAGAGAAGTGATTTTAAATCTTTTGGATAATGCCATTAAATATACGGAAAAAGGCAGCATAAGCCTTTCTGTAAGCTTTAGAGAAATGGAAATCATGGAGGAGGAAGATAGAGGCAATACGACTGAGAGGAATTTAGCAATGTCCTGTATCAGTCCGGATTCTTATCTTTTGAAAAATGAAGAACCGGGATTAGATTATGCTAAAGCGGTGGAGCTTTGCTTTACAGTAAAAGATACCGGGGTGGGAATCAAGGAAAGTGACCAAAATCTGATTTTTCAGAAGTTTCAAAGGGTACATACCGGCTGGCATCAGAATGTGCAGGGAACCGGCTTGGGACTTCCAATCACCCATTATTTTGTTAACATTATGAATGGACATATTGAGTTGCAAAGTAAGCTCGGAGAGGGTTCCAGTTTTTCTGCATATCTTCCGCAACTTAGTTTAAAGGAAGATAGTATCGGGAACTATGAAGAACGTTATTTAAAACAAAAAGGAGAACGTAGAGATTTCGACAAGGGATTTATTGCTACGGAAGCGAAAATTTTAGTTGTAGATGATAATGAATTAAATGTGCGTCTGGTACAAAATCTTTTAAAACGTACAGAAGTGCAAATTGATATTGCATTCAGTGGAGAAGAGTGTCTCGAGAAACTGAAGAAAAATACCTATGATATTGCTTACCTTGATTTTTATGATGCCCGGTATGGACGGAGAAGAAACCTTAAAAACGAATTCGTGAGCTGGAAATTGAAAAATCGATACGGAAGACCCATTCCCGTGATTGCCTTTTCTTCCAATATGCTTCCGGGGATGAGGCAAAAATATTTGAGTGCAAACTTTGATGCGTACCTTGCAAAACCGGTAGAGGGAAAAGAACTGGAGAAGACCCTTTATACATTTTTACCGGAGAATCTTATACGAAAGAAAAGTAATGAGGAATTTTTTGAATCCGAGATGAAACAACATAGTATTTCTGAGGATAAGGAAGAAGAGAAGATTTTGAATCGGGAAATGGGATTAAAGTATTGCATGCAAGACGAGGCAGTATACAGAGAGATATTAAGTCTGTATAGAGACAGCAGTACAGAAAAAATGCAGGAACTGGAAAGTGCCTTTGAAAATGCGGACTATGTAAAATACCGTCTTTATGCACATGGATTAAAAACAACTTCCCTAACAGTGGGTGCGATTCAGGTATCTGAAGATGCAAAAAAACTGGAGCATGCTGCAAAGCGTGTTGTAGAAGGAGTTGAAAAAGAAGAGGCAATGCATTATATTCGATATAACCATAAGTCGTTTATGCGATTGTATCAAAGGACAGTTCAGGAAATCGCAGGATATTTGCAGTGAAGAGGAAGCGGTAATGGATAAACTGAGAATTGCAGTATGCGATGATGAGATTGTTCAGCAGAAATTAATACAAGCCTTGTTACAGAAGTATTTAACGGAAAACAATATACTTGCCGAGGTGAAATTTTATACTTCGGGACAAGAGTATCTTAAGGAAAAAAAGAGCGAAATATTAGAAACGGATATCTTTCTGTTGGACATTTTTATGCCGGAGATGAATGGAATCGACATCGGTAAAGAATTAAAGAACTTGGGTATACAAGGGAAAATCATTTTTATTACCGGAGGAAATGACTATATCACGGAAGCTTTTGAGATAAAGGCGTTTTCCTATATTCAAAAGCCTGTAGAATATGAAAAGTTTGCAAAAGTAATGAATTCGGTAATAGCAGGTCTTGGGAAACATCGATATATGGATGTGGTTGTTGATCGGGAAAAAGCAAAAGAATTTACCTTGATGATGTGGAATATGTGGAAACCTTGGGTCGCCGACTTGTTATTTATATGAAAGATGGTGAGGTGGAAACCTATCTTTCGGTAAAAAACTTTATGGATGAGTATGGGGAAGATGATTTTATTCAAATTTCCCGTTATGTTGCTGTGTCAAAAAGCAGGATACAAAGGATTGTAGGACGAAGCCTGTATCTAATTAATGGTAGAGAGCTTTCCATCAGTGAAAAATACCTGCCAACCACAAAAAAGCTTCATATTGCCTATATCCATACAAAGAAGGTTGCTACTGTTTAGAAGGTGAGGAATACAATGCAAAGTGTCGTAATTGTGGACGATGAGGAGATTCCGCGTCTGATTGCGGAGAAAGCGTTAAAGGAAAAGTACGGAGTACGCTGTTATGAAGATGCTCGTACTGCCCTTTCTGAACTTTCGGAAACTCGACCGGATATACTTTTGGTGGATTTGCACATGCCGGATATGGACGGATATGCCATCTTAAATGCTGTCCGTCAGTTGGAGGATCCTTCACTGAGCAGTATTCCTGTGGTGATTATGACTTCAGATGATGATTCCGATAATGAAGTGAAGGGTTTTGATTTAGGGGCTTATGATTATATTCGAAAACCGCTTCTTCCGGATGTACTGATTCGCCGTGTTGACCGCATCATGAAGAGAGAAGAGATGTTAAAGCATCTGGAAAAAAAGTCGGAAATCGATCTACTGACAGGTCTTTTAAATCGGAGTGCCTGTGTACAACAAATCAATGAAAATTTGCAGATGCGTAGAGATAGCGGTCTTCTTTTGATGCTGGATTTGGATAATTTTAAGATGGTAAATGATTGCTTCGGTCATGAAATGGGAGACCGAGTGATTGCTCGGGTAGCGGATATTCTAAAAAAGCTCGTTCGCTCCGATGATGTTTTGGGAAGAATCGGAGGAGATGAATTTGTCATTTTCTATAGAGGCTTATGGAGTAGAGAGGCTCTAAGAGAACGCTGTGATGATATCTGCCATAAGGTAAAATGGGGAATAGAAGAACTCTTGGGGATTTCACCGGGAAAAGAATTCGGGATTTCTATAGGAATTGCCTTGGCTCCGCAACATGGAAAAGAATTTTTAGGTCTTTACCAAAGGGCGGATGATGCGATGTACAAGGTGAAGTCTGAAGGAAAGGGCGGTCATGCCGTTTATGAGGAGTATTGCGAGATGGAAGAGGAAGAATCCTCTATCATCTCAATAGCGGAATTACAAGATCGAATTGAAAAACAGGATTTTTCCGGTGCCTATGAAGTGGATTATGAAGATTTTTTTGCAGTATATACCGTTTTTCTTAAGAGGGTGGGAGAACGAGTGCATTCCCCGGTGCAGATTGTGCTTTTTACGATAAAAAGAAGCGGAAAATGCGGATCGACGCGGTGTGGAAGGGCGTATGCGTTCCTTCGGAGGGCTTTTAAGCAAAACTATCCGAAGAGGAGACGTCATGGTTCGCTGTGGAAATAAACAGTTTATGGTTCTTCTTATCGGTGCAAATGAGGGTAACAGACATATTGCTATAGATCGAATTATGAACCGAAGAAGTGAGGAGGAGAAAAAAATTATCCGATTCAATATGAAGTAAATACTTTGATTTCCTAAAAAGAATTTTATGATAGAATAAGCCTCGTTTTAAGGCTTATTCTATTATATTTGAATGAATAGGCATAGCTAGCTGATTTGTATAAGTTGAATCAGAATAGACTTGATTATCATGGATTGTCCAAATAATACATCTTAAGACAAATGGGCTGTCAAATAATAGGGGCTATTCATAAAGAAACTTTGTGCTAAGAGATCGAAGATGGCTGGCTAAGAGGTATATATAGAGGGGAAAGGGATTACAGTGCAGTTATTAATAGAAATGAATCAATTGGTAAATCAGTGGATTTGGGGGATTCCTGCAATGGCGTCTATCCTTGGTGTAGGGATGTACTTAAGCTATCGTACCGGTTTTTTACAGATATCCCGCTTTGGAAGAGCGATGCAGGTAACCCTTGGAAGAATTTTTCGAAAGAAGGAGGCAAGAGACGGCGCGCTCACTCCTTTTCAGGCTGTTTGTACAGCCCCTTGCCGCAACGATAGGTACGGGTAATATTGCGGGAGTTGCAGGGGCAATCGCGATTGGCGGTCCCGGAGCGGTGTTTTGGATGTGGTGTTCCGCTATTCTCGGTATGTGTACAAAATTTTGTGAAGTAACATTGGCGGTGCATTATCGAGAAAAGAATGAAAAGGGAGAGTATCTGGGCGGACCGATGTATTATATCAAGAACGGTCTGGGGAAAAATTGGATTTTTCTTGCCTATTTGTATGCAATTTTTGGAATTCTGACGGTTTTCGGAACAGGAAACGCAACACAGGTTAACACCATTACCGCTGCAATTAATGAAGCCTTGATTAATTTCAACCTGCTTTCCGTAAGGGGAGACAGCAGAGTGAATCTTGCAATCGGCATCCTTATTGCAGTTTTAGTGGCATTGATTCTGCTTGGAGGAATTAAGAGAATCGGGAAGGTGTCGGAGAAACTGGTTCCCTTTATGGCACTTTTTTATGTTATCCTATCCCTTATTGTGATTTTCCTGAATATACAAAGAGTTCCGAGTGTTATTTATTCCATTATTATGGGAGCATTTTTCTCCGAAGGCTTTTACTGGCGGAGCGGTTTATTCTCTTTTTACTTCGATGAAGAAAGGGGTCTCAAGAGGAATTTTTTCCAACGAGGCAGGATTGGGAACAGGATCGATTGCGCATGCGACAGCGGATACAAGAAAGCCCGTAAAACAGGGATTTTTCGGTATCTTTGAGGTTTTTGCGGACACCATTGTAATCTGTACTTTGACAGCTTTGGTCATCTTATCCAGTGGAGTGAATATTCCTTATGGCATGGATGCGGGGGCCGAGCTTACAATCTCCGGTTTTACTTCTACCTTTGGCCCGCTCGCGAGTTTATTCACTGCAGTGGCTCTCTGTTCTTTTGCTTTTTCTACCATTTTGGGATGGGGGCTTTATGGTGCAAGATTTACGGAGTTTGTTTTCCGTTCCGCTACAGCAGTGAAGATTTTTCTGGTGCTTTATGCTTTAGTATCTATAGTAGGAGCTACTATGAATTTATCTTTAATCTGGTCGATTGCGGAGACTTTTAACGGACTCATGGTTATACCGAATCTGATTGCACTCTTCCTTCTCTCTCCAAAGGTTTTGCAATTGATTCAGCGATATGAAGAGGAAGAATAAAAATCATCAAAAAAACCCTAGGTTTCAAGCCTTTTTCCGGCTTAATTCCTAGGGTTTTAAAAATCGTGCAGAAGATGGGAGTTGAACCCACATGAGTGTTACCTCACACGGACCTGAACCGTGCGCGTCTGCCATTCCGCCACTTCTGCGAACTCGAATACTATAGCATTTTTGGATTTTACAGTCAAGACTATTGTTTCGGGTTGAAAAACATCTGTTGTAGTTTGGAGATGAAAAACTCCTGCAGCGTATGTGGCACAGAAACAGTCGAATATCGCGGGCAGTTTCGTGGGCGGCTTGTAGTGAAAAAGTACTGCATCAAAGAGAAATAAGTGTTCCCATTTAATACCTCGTAAACAAGCAAAAAGCCTAGTGTTTTAAGCTATTTTGGCTTAGACACTAGGCTTTCATGTTTAGCGCAGAGGGTGGGACTCGAACCCACGCGCCCTTGCGGACAAACGGTTTTTCAAGACCGCCTCGTTATGACCACTTCGATACCTCTGCAGAACTTTTTCAGATTAAAGTAAAATTTTAGTTTTGTCAAGACTATATTAAGATTTGCTATCTTGCCAGTAATTTGAAGATTTGCTATACTTTTTTGCCAGTAGTGTAGTCTGTAAAGGAGGCCCATTTTATGGCTGATAGAGGAAGCATGAGACAGGAATCCTATCCTCAAAAAAAGAAAAAAAAATCCGGTTTTCTTAGCATTTTTTTATGCTATATCGTTCCTTATCTTGTTATCAACTCCTGCATACTTTTCTTTGTGCTGGCAACGCCTAAGCTGCAGATCAACGATCCGACAGAACATAGCGGGGATGACTCGGTATCTGTTTTGGTCCATGTTGATTCCGTTTTGCCGATTAAGAAATTTTTCTGCAAAGCTGGAAGGAGAAGAACTGAATTACACTCGGGAGAATAATAACTATATCATTCCTCTTTCTGCAAATGGCAGTCTTCGCATTAGTGTGACTTCTATCAACGGAATGACGAATATGGAGAATACCCAGATTAACAGCTTTGATGAAAATCCTCCGGTTATTGATGAGGACAATGTTGTATTGGGAGTGGGGTATGTCGAATTCGTTGTTACGGACAGTCAGTCCGGTGTGGATTTTGCCTCCATTTATGGGATTGATCATGATGGAAACAATTTAAAACCCAATCACATTGATGAACAGAGCGGTAAAGTCAGCTTTTTCCATGAAGAGCAACAGTATTACCGTATATGTTTCGGATAAGTCCGGAAACCAGGTTAGTGGTACTTTCAACTTGGAAGAGTCTCCCTATCCAAAGACTAAGTCGGACTTAGAGGAAGAGGAAACAAGCAAGGCAGAGTCGGATAAAATCGATACAAAAAAAGAAGATAGCAAAAAGAAGACAGCAAAAAAAGAAGAAAGCAAAAAAAGAAGGTAGCAAAAAAAGAAGGTAGCAAAAAAAGAAGAAAGTAAAAAAACGAATAGTAATAAACAAAAACTAAATCAGAACATCTAAAGAATGATTCAAAAAAAGACAGAATGAAGCGAGGGCTTTGTTCTGTTTTTTTATGCTTTTCTACAAAGCCGGCATAGACTTTTTCGGAGCCTATGGTAAAATTACCATGGAGTTTTTCGTAACGTTTTTAGGAGGGTGAAATGAATAAGGAAATAGAAACAAAGGCAATTAACAGCATTCGTATTCTTTTCTGCAGATGCGATTCAAAAGGCAAATTCCGGACATCCTGGACTGCCTCTTGGTGCGGCACCGTCAGCTTATACACTTTGGGCTAAGCATTTAAACTTTGACCCGACCCATCTTGACTGGGAAAACAGAGACCGATTTGTTTTGTCCGCAGGGCATGGTTCCATGCTTCTCTATTCCTTGTTACACCTTTTCTCATGCGGATTAAAAAAAGAAGATTTGATGTTCTTCCGTCAGATGGGTTCTCTTACGCCGGGGCATCCGGAGTACGGGCATACCCGGGGTGTAGATGCAACTACAGGTCCTCTTGGTGCAGGTCTTGCCATGGCGGTGGGCTTTGCAATGGCAGAAGCGCATTTAGCGGCGGAATTCAATAAAGATGATCTTTCTTTGGTGGACCACAGAACCTATGCTCTTTGCGGAGATGGTTGTCTTATGGAAGGAATTTCTTCAGAAGCGTTGTCGCTTGCCGGTACTTTAAATCTGCATAAATTAACCATTTTTATATGATTCCAATAAGATTTCCATTGAAGGCTCTACAGATATTGCTTTTTACGGAAGACGTACAGAAACGTATGGAATCCTTTGGCTTTTAAAACCTTAACAGTTGAAGACGGAAATGATGTTGCAGCTATTTCTGACGCTTTGGAAAAAGCCAAGTCTGACGATTCCGCCCCCTATTTTTATTACAGTAAAGACTGAAATCGGATATGGGGTTCCCAAGAAGCAGGGGAGTGCTTCTGCCCATGGCGAACCTCTGGGTGAAGAAAATATTCTGGGAGATGAGAAAGTTTTTTGAATTGGGAGTATGAGGAAGCTTTCTTTGTTCCGGAAGAGGTATATCGGCATTATGATGCTTTGGTAGAAGAAAAGAAAAAAGGATATTCAGATTGGGAGCTTATCAAGGCAAACTATGCCAAGAAGTACCCTAAGGACTATGAAAAGTATCTTTCCTATCACGATAAGAATAAGGTAATGGATTTAATTCACTGTGAAGAGCTCTGGGCAAAGATGGATAAGCCGGAGGCAACAAGAAGCTCTTCCGGGGAAGTAATTCAGGTTTTTAAAGAAGGCTGTTCCGAATCTCTTTGGGGGTTCTGCAGACTTAGCTCCATCCAATAAGACAGAGATGAAGGGAGAGGGCTTCTTTGCAAGGGATAACAGATTGGGAAAGAATATTCACTTTGGGGTAAGAGAGCTGGCTATGGCGGGTATTGCAAACGGCATCCTCTTACATGGCGGATACCGCTCCTTTGTGGCGACTTTCTTTGTGTTTAGTGATTATATTAAGCCAATGGCGAGACTAGCGGCTTTAATGCAGATTCCGCAGATTTTTGTTCTTACACATGACAGTATCGGTGTTGGAGAGGACGGACCGACTCATGAGCCGATTGAACAGCTTGCAATGCTCCGCTCAACGCCGAACTTCCACGTTTTCCGTCCGGCAGACCGACAGGAAACGGTTGCTGCATGGTTCTCGGCTCTAAGCAGTACAGATTGTCCTACTGCCATTGTGTTAAGTAGACAGAATCTTCCTCAGCTTTGCAAGAATGGAAAGGATGCTTTGAAAAGGAGCCTATATTCTTTCAGATTCCGATAAAATCCCGGAATTCATCTTTATTGCAACCGGTTCCGAACTGGAGCTTGCAGAAGAAGCTGCTAAAGTTTTAAGGGGAGAAGGAAAGGCGGTTCGTGTCGTTTCCATGCCGTCCATGGATGTATTTGCAATGCAGAGTGCGGAGTATCAGGAAGAGATTTTACCTTCTTCCGTAGAGAAGAGGATATCCGTAGAAGCACTTTCTTCCTTCGGTTGGGGAAAATATGTCGGATTAAAGGGAAAGACTCTTTCCTTAGATAGTTTCGGTGCTTCCGGTCCTGCAAAGGAACTTTTTAAGCACTTCGGTTTTACAGTTGAAAACTTACTTGCAATGGCAAGATCTATGTAAATAGAGTGGTTCAATCACCAAAATGTAGAGAAGAGAGGAGAGAAGTATGAAGTTTTTTATTGATACGGCAAATGTAGAGGAAATTCGCAGTGCTTACGACATGGGAATTATCTGTGGATGCACAACAAACCCTTCCCTGATTGCAAAAGGAGGGAAGAGACTATGTAGAAACTTTAAAAGAAATTGCTTCCTTTTTGGACGGTCCTATTTCCGGTGAAGTAAAGGCGGACACAGTAAAAAGCCGAGGATATGATTTTGGAAGGTAGAGAAATTGCCTCCTTATCCCCCAATATGGTTGTGAAGATTCCGATGACGGAAGAAGGACTAAAAGGCGGTAAAGGTTCTTTCCAAAGAGGGAATCAAGACCAATGTCACCTTGATATTCTCTGCAACACAGGCAGTTCTTGCGGCAAGAGCAGGGGCTACTTATGTTTCTCCTTTCCTTGGAAGACTGGATGATATCTCGTCTGACGGCTTAATTTTGATTCAAGACATCATGGATATTTTTCTCCGTTTATCCGGAAATCGAAACAGAGGTAATCTGTGCATCTGTTCGTCATCCGGTTCATGTAATCGAGTGCGCAAAGACCGGAGCGGATATTGCAACTGTCCCCTTCAAGGTTTTTGAAGCAAATGATTCATCATCCTTTGACAGATATCGGTATTGAAAAGTTCAAGGAAGACTATAGAAAAGTTTTTTCTTAAAAAATCGGGATAAATCCGCCCTTTTTCTTCATAGAACATTGACAGCATTTTCACAAAACAGTATAGTGGAATAAAATGCGGTTATTTACAGCAGATGAGGAAAAATAATGGATAGAAAAGAAATATCACAGGCAGTTATCCAACGTCTTCCCCGGTATTATCGATATTTGGAAGATTTGATGGATCAGGGAATAGAACGTATTTCATCCGGCGAGTTGTCCAAAAGGATGCATCTAACTGCTTCTCAGATACGACAGGATTTAAACAACTTTGGCGGTTTCGGACAACAGGGCTACGGGTATAACGTAGCCAATCTCCATGACGAGATAGCGAAGATTCTGAATATTGATCGAGAAAATCCCATGATTATAGTGGGGGCGGGACACCTTGGACAAGCTTTGGCGAATTATACCAATTTCCAAAAAAGAGGATTTATCTTAAAGGGGATTTTTGACATCAATCCGGAAAGAATCGGAAAGGAAGCCGGTGGGATTAAAAATCTTGCCTATGACGGAGATGAAGACCTTGGTAAAAAGGAAAAGATTCGCCTTGCGGCAATCTGTATTCCGAAGTCGGAAGCCATCAAGGTTGTGGATGATTTGATTTCCTACGGCATAGAGGGAATTTGGAATTTTGCGCATATAGACTTGGATGTACCGAAGCATGTTGTTATTGAAAATGTGCATCTGTCTGAAAGTTTGATGCGACTTTCCTACAGATTGTTTGAGGAATTAAAATGATTTTAGGAGTTGGTACGGATATTCTGGAAATTCTTCGAATGGAGCGGTTACAGGATAGTAGTGCAGCGGCAGAGAAGATCTTTACAGAAGAAGAACGCCGGCAAAGCGAGGGAAAAAGTCTCTCGCCTTGCCGGTGATTTTAGTGTAAAAGAAGCGGTTTCCAAGGCTCTTGGAACCGGAATTCGAGGGTTCTCTTTGTTGGATATTGAAGTCCTTCGGGATGAACTAGGAAAACCGTATGTGAAACTTTACGGGAATGCAAAGAAAATCTTTCTTCGCCTTGGAGGGAGTAGGTTAGAAGTCAGTATTTCCAATACAGCGACCTTGGTGATAGCCACTGCAGTCCTGTTTGGGAACTCCTTTTCCTTTTCTGAGGGAATAACCCGGGATTCTTCGCTTGCTTTGGAAAGTGGGGAGGGAGAGAAGGACAATGTTTTTTTTGAGGAAACAGAGAGAAATTCTGAAGCAAACTCCAAGAGAAATAAAACATTGCAATGGTTGCTCCCTCTTCCCGAACGAAACGCAGAGTCACACAAAGGCTCTTATGGAAAAGTGGAGATTTTTGCAGGTAAATCAGGTATGGCGGGAGCAGCCATTTTTTCAGCTCTTTCAGCCTATAAAGCTGGTGCAGGACTGGTGAAGGTTATCAGTGATAAGGAGAATCAAATCCCTCTGCAGTCCATGGTTCCGGAGTCCATCTTTTTAGATAAGGAGAAGTTTTTCCTTGGAAGAAAGCCTGAATGAAGGACAAGTTCTTCTTTTCGGTCCGGGAATAGGCATGGGAGAAAAAGAGAAGGAATTCCTTCATGAGCTTCTTTTTGCGAGGGAAAATAGCCAAGGACAAGAGGCAGTTTTTGATATTGGACGCAGATGCCTTAAATATGATTTCGAAATCTTCTCTTTTGGAGGAAGCTCTTCGAACTTATGCAAAAAGAGGCGCCGTTGATTTTGACGCCGCATATTAAAGAGTTTGCAAGACTTTGTCATTTGACCGTGGAAGAAGTTTTACTTCACAGAAAAGACTTAGGAAAAAAATATGCCGATTCTCATCATTGTATTTTTAATTTTTAAAATCCCATGATACAATGGTGTTTGCTCCTTCTTTGGATTCTCCCGAAGGCTTTTCTCGGAAAAAAAGGGAAATAGAAAAAGCCGAGTAGAGCGGGAGAAAAAAAGACAGAAGATAAAGAGAATAAAAAAAGAGGAAGATAAGGAAAGGAAATGGTTTTTCATAATACGATTTCCTGTGCCGCACTCAGTAAGGGCGGGTCGGGGATTGCTTTGCCGGTCTACTGAGCGGTTTACTCTGTATTCTTGAGGAAAAATATGGAAACTTTCCTGCTAAAGTGCTGGCCTTTCAGGCGGCTTGCCTTTCTGTCCTTGTGCAAGTACGCGGGGCTGAAATAGCTGCGCATCAGGAGGGGCAACATGGCGTTTTTGGCCAGAGAGCTTCCTCAGTTTTTCTTTGGCCATAGAAGAGTTTATAGAAAAGGAAGATAAAGAAAATGCAAGATAGAAAGAGCTACGATAGAACCTATGCCATTGTGGATTTAGGAAGAATTGTAGAGAATCTTCGTTTGTGTAAAGAAAAAGTTGAGAAAAAGGGATGGCTGTCTGCGCCGTTGTGAAAATGGATGCCTATGGACACGGAATTGTGGAAGTGGCAAAGGCTATTGAGGACGAATGCGCCATGTTTGGGGTAGCTACGGTGGAAGAAGCAATCACCTTAAGAAAAGCCGGTATAGAGGGAGATATCTTGATTCTCGGTGTTATTCCGGAAAGTCAATATGCTCTTCTTTACGAATATCGGATTATGCCAAGCCTCTTTACTTTGAAACAGCTTAAAAAATTGGAAGAGTTGGGAAAGAAAAACAATACAAATTTAGCTGTACACATTGCTTTAGATACCGGTATGGGGAGAATCGGGATTCAGACCGAAGAAAAGGGAGCTTTGAAGATTGCAGAGCAGATTCTTGCCAGTCCGTATATCGAAGTAAAAGGTATATTTTTCTCACTTTGCCTCCTGTGATGAACAGGATAAAAGCTATGCAAGAAAACAAGAGCAGCGTTTTAAGAATTATCTCGAGAAGTTAAAAGAGAGAGGATTTACTATTCCTCTTTGCCATATTGCAAACTCTGCCGGAATCTTGGAAGATATCGGTACGGAATATAATATGGTTAGGGACGGGATAGTGCTCTACGGAGTCTATCCGTCTAAAGAAGTCTTGCACGAGCTTCCGATTAAAATGGCACTATCATGGAAGGCGAAAATCTCTCATATTAAAACGGTTCCTGCGGGAGAGGGTATCTCCTATGGCTCTACCTTTGTGACGGAGAAAGAAATGAAGATTGCGACGATTCCGGTTGGCTATGGAGACGGCTATCCCCGGATTCTTTCCGGTAAAGCCACGGTTTTGGTAAGCGGTAAAAAATGCCCTATTCTCGGAAGAGTTTGTATGGATCAGTTTATGGTAGATATCACGGGAGTAGAGGCTGAGCTCTTTCAGGAAGTGACTCTTCTCGGAGAAGAGGGAGGAGAGGAAATCAGTCTTTATGACTGGGAAGAGTTGGGGGTATTCCCATATGAGTTTTTATGCGGCCTCGGAAATCGTGTTCCTAGAGTATACTATCGGGGAAAAGAATGGATAGGGACATATAATCCGCAGGATAATCTGCATTGCATGAATTTTTCTTAGACGCATAGAAGGAAAAGATTGGTTTAGAGATAGTATGGAAATGCCATTTTCATGGAAGAAGAGAAAGCCTTGCTTTTTGGGAAAGAACTTGCGAAAGGCTGAGAAAATAGTTACACTGGAAAAAAAAATATAGAGGAGTGAATATGTCAGGACATTCAAAATTTTCCAATATCAGAGCAAAGAAAGAAAAAAACGATGCAGCAAAGGGTAAGATATTTACCATTATCGGGCATGAGCTTGCCTTGGCTGTAAAGCAGGGCGGTGCGGATCCGAACAGCAATTCTAAGCTGCGTGATGTTATTGCGAAGGCTAAGGCAAACAATATGCCGAACGATACGATTCAGAACGGTATCAAGAAGGCAGCAGGTGCATTGGATAGTGTGAATTATGAGGAATTGCAATACGAGGGTTACGGAGTAAATGGTGTTGCCATTATTGTAAAAGTCCTTACGGACAATAAAAACCGTTCTGCTGCAGACGTTCGTTCCGCATTTACAAAGGGAAAGGGCAGTCTTGGTGCACAGGGATCCGTATCATTTCTTTTTGAAGAAAAGGGACAGATTATTCTGGATAAAGAAGTGATGGACGACTTGGACAAGGATTTTGATTCTCTTATGGATATTGCCATTATGGCAGGGAGCAGAGGATTTGATTGATCGGGATGACAGCTATGAAATTCTTACTGCACCGGCTGATTTTTCCTCGGTTCGAGAGAATCTGGAGAAGGAAAATATTCCCATGGTGCAGGCGGAAGTGGTACTGATTCCGGGGAATACGGTTTCCGTGACGGATGAAGAAGCGGTAAAGAATCTTAGAAAAACATTGGATTTACTCGATGAGTCCGATGATGTACAGAATGTCTATACTAAACTGGGAAGAGGAATAAAGGCTTTCTTTAGAATGCTTTTGTTACATCATCCTGTAAGCCTTATTTTTTTATCAAGGAAGTCAACGAGATACCGCACGCTACGCGAGCGATACTCGTTATAAATTTTAAAAGTCCCGGAGGAGCTTAAAGCTCTTCAGGACTTTTTCAGTTCAACGAGTATGGAATAGTTTTTGGTGGTAGATAACGAAGCCCGGGGCTCCGCCAATAATTTTTTTCAGATTCTTTCTTTCCGTATAATCTACTTCTACCTTGGCATTTTCCTTTTCAGAAGAAAAGTATGCGGCAAGCTCCGCTGCTTCTTCAAAAAGACGGTCGGGAAGTTCTTCCAGAGTTTTTCCATCGGTTTTTGCAATGACATGGGAACCGGCAACTCCCTTAACGTGAAACCAGAAGTCTTTCGGATCGGCGATTTGAAAGCTGACCTCTTCGTTTTGAAAATTGTTTTTTTCCGACATATAGAAGGTAACCGTCACTGCTGCGGAAGACTCTGGGAGAAGATTTATCCTCTTTTCTACTCGATTTTTTCTTTCCGGATAGCTTTTTCATATATCCGAATTCGCCCATTTCTCGTCGGATATCATCCAAGTCTCCTGCATTTTCAGCAGTAAGAAGACTACCGAGTATAGATTGCAAGTGTTCTAAGGTTTTTCTGCTTTCCTTAAGCTGTTCCGTAAGATTCTTTTCCGTTCGTTTTGCCTTGTCGTATTTATCAAAATAACGTTTTGCATTTTCGATGGGAGGAAGATTTGGATCCAAAGGAATCCGTTCTTCCTTCCCGGTATAATAATTCTCGCAAAGCAGTTCTTTTTCTCCGCCCTGTAAGCTGTAACCGTAGGTGGTCAATAATTCTCCAAAGACACGGAAGCTTTCTTTTTTCTCCGTATCTTTCAACTGCTTTTCCTGTAAACTCAGCTTTTTTCCGACGCGTTCCAAAAGGGTAGTGCATTGCTTTTTTAAGTCTATGGACTTCTGGCGTACGCGGTCTTCCTTTTCCTTTCCTCCGTAATATTGTTCTATAAGAGCGGAAGGAGAGGAGAAGGCTTCTTCGTGAAAACGTGGATTCCCCTTATATTGAATGGTGTGAAATGCGGAAAAAAATCAAAATGCCTTCGTTTCTTCAAAAAGAATTACCGGAGAAAAATCTCCGTTGTGAATTTTTGCTCCTTAAAGCATGGACTTTCGTGATTATATTTTCCCATTCAGAAGAAGAAAAGAACTGTAATATCCTTATCAAACGGTACTTCGGCATCCTCACAAAGCTCTCTTGCAGAAAGAGGGCTTAATCCGGAAAAGCTGTGAAACAAAGCATCGGAAATAGATTCGGGCTTTTCCGCACCCGTCCCCTTCATTCGTTCGATTAAGAAGGAACTTAAGTTTTTCTAAAAGGAAAGCGCAGGATATTTTTCTTTATGAAACTGGTCGGGAATAAAAATAAGATCTTCAGGAAGCACCTCTCGAAGAGAGGACTGCACGGAGGAAATTCGTTTTATGGCGTCAAGAATCGTGAAGTCCTCTTTTTAAGAGAATGATATTGGAATATTTTCCCCATGATTTCCACAGCGAGGTATTTGATGCCATAGTCCCCATTTCATCTCTATGAGAGATATGGAGAAAAAGTACCCTCTCCAGTCCTTCCTCCTCCAAGACAGTTGAAGCTTGGGTGATATTTTTGAATTAGACCGTTTCCGATGTGTTTACGAAGTGCCATGCAGAAGTTCGGTGCGGTTAGCGGTGCCGTTTTTCCTGTATTACTAAGATAAATCAAAGGAATAGAGGGATTGGCAGAGAGGTGAAGAAGGTACTGTTGCTTTTCTTTTTTTACCGTAATCTGCAATTCATCTTTCTCGCTTTGTATAATTTTAGCAATCTTTCCGCCTAAAATCGTTTCTTTGAATTCGGAAATCAGTGCCGATAAAAAAATAATCCGTCAAATGCCATAAATCCATCCTTTACTTCTTGAAAAAGCCTTTTGCCCTTGTTATCATATTTTATACTGATAACTTGCATTTCCTAGGATAGGCTAAAGGGGGAAAAAACTCAAGGAAAAGGAGAACTTCCGAAATGAAAAGTATGACCGGATTTGGCAGAGCCAAGGCGGAAAACGCAGGACAGACAGTTACGGTGGAGATAAAATCCGTCAATTCCCGTTTTTGGATTTAAGCTTTAGATTGCCCAGAAGCTTTCAGGCGATGGAGATGAAGATCAGAGAAATGTTGAAAAACAACATTTCCAGAGGAAAGGTGGAGGTTTATCTTTCCGTAGAGGATGGCGGTGAAAAAGAGAAGAAGCTGCTGGTAAATACAGTATTGGCAAAAAGATATAAAGAAGAAATTGAGAAACTTTCGAAGGAACTTGACCTTCCGTTTAACTTAAGCGGGAATTCCTTATTTTTTTATCCTGAAGTTTTTCATCTAACGGAAGAAGAGGATGAGGATAATGAAACGGTCATCCCGGAGATAGTGGATGCGGCCATTCAGGAGTTTGTTCGATCCCGCTCTTTGGAAGGAGAGAAGTTACGGGCAGACCTTGAGATGAAACTGCAGGAAATGGAGGATTATCTTCGCTTTTTGAAGGAAAAGGAGCCGAAGCTTCGTATACAATATGAGAACCGTCTTCGGAAGAAGATAGAAGAAAGCCTGGCAGGTCGGGAGATAGATGAGGGAAGGCTCTTAGAAGAGGTCGCCATTTTTTTCTGACAAGGTTAGTACAGACGAAGAGATTACAAGACTCGATAGTCATGTGCACAGAATGCAGGCAATCCTTAAAGAGGAACAGGCAGTAGGGCGAGACTTGGACTTTCTGATGCAGGAGATGAACCGAGAGAGTAATACTATTCTTTCCAAAGCAAGTGATTTAGAGATTACGGATATAGGTCTTAAGGCTAAAAACTGTATTGAGAAAATGAGAGAACAGGTACAAAACATCGAATGAGAGTATAGAAGGGAATTGTATGGATAAGGGGATTTTAGTTGTGGTTTCCGGCTTTTCGGGAGCAGGGAAGGGAACCATTATGAAAAGGATAACGGAGAAGTATGATAACTATGCGTTATCCATTTCTGCAACAACAAGAGCACCGAGGAAGGGAGAAGAAGAGGGAAAGTCCTATTTTTTTGTAAGTAAGACCCGCTTTGAAGAGATGATCGATAGTGACGAACTTGTAGAGTATGCAAAGTATGTGGATAACTATTACGGTACGCCCAGAAAATTCGTAGAGGATTGTCTGAATCAGGGAAAAGATGTGATTTTGGAAATAGAGATACAGGGAGCTCTGAAGATTAAGAAGAAATTCCCGAACAGTCTTCTTATTTTTATGACCCCTCCTTCTGCGGAAGAGTTAAGAAATCGTCTTATCGGAAGAAACACGGAAGATGAAGAAACGGTCAATAAACGATTGGGGAGGGCTATAGTAGAGTCGGAAGGCGTAGAGGCCTACGATTATATTCTGGTCAATGCGGATATTGACACATGTACGGAAAAACTGCATAATCTAATTCGTGCGTCTCATGATAGGGTAGAGGCACATTTAGATTTAATTGAAAAAATCCGAAAGGACTTAAGGAGGATAGAAGATGCTGCGTCCAACATACAATGACTTGATTGATTCTATGAATAAGAATAGAGAAGAGGAGAATTGGAAGTGCAATCTCGCTATTCTGTAGTAATTGCCAGTGCAAAGAGAGCACGTCAGATTATTGACGGGGATGCACCTTTGGTTAAGGCGGAGGAAGACAGAAAACCTCTTTCCATTGCAATTGAAGAAATATCCAAGAATCTTGTAAATGTTGAGAAGGGTCTGGACTATGAAGAGGAGCCGATGAATCCCACTATAGAGCTTGGAGACTATTCTCACTATGCCTTGGATGAAGATCTGGAAGAGGAAGATGAGGAAGAGCTGGACTCCGAGGCGGAGAATGACGACTACTTACAGGAAGATGGCGAGGAAGAAGACGATTATTCTGACGGAGACTATTCTTCGGATAGCGAGGAATAATGAATTTATATCTGGAAAGTTTGGGCTGTGATAAGAATAGGGTAGACTCCGAAAAACTCTTATCAGAGCTCTTGGAAAAGTATGAAGGAGCAAAGGTAACTATGGATCCTGCGGAAGCGGATATTGCCATAGTCAATACCTGCTCTTTTATTGGTCCGGCTAAAGAAGAAAGTATCAATACGATTTTGGAGCTGGCAGAATACAAAAAGACGGGAAAATTACAAAAGCTGATTGTAGCCGGCTGTTTGGTGGAGAGATATAAGGATGAGATCCGAAAGGAGCTTCCGGAGATAGACGAGATTGCTTCCGTAAAGGACTATGTGAGTCGTCTGGACAATCAGATGAAGAGAGTGGAAAGTGGGGAAAGGTATACCCGCTACCTTAAGATTGCGGAAGGTTGCGACAAGTATTGCAGTTATTGTATTATTCCGCGTCTTCGAGGACACTACCGTTCCATTCCGATGGAGCAGATTTTAGAGGAGGCCGGACAGCTTGTGCTGGAAGGGGCGAAGGAACTTATTTTGGTGGCGCAGGAAACCACCCTGTATGGAACAGATCTCTATGGAGAAAAGTCCTTACATAAGCTGCTTCATGCATTGGGGGAAATTGAGGGACTGGAATGGATTCGGGTTCTATATTGTTATCCGGAAGAAATCGAACTTCCTCTTATTGAGGAAATCCGGGATAATCCGAAAGTTTGTCATTATCTGGACTTGCCTATACAGCATTCTTCCAACCGAATTTTAAAGGCGATGAATAGAAAAAAACCAGAAGAGCGGAATTAAAGGAGAAGATTGCTTTACTAAGGAGAGAGATTCCAGACATTTGCTTAAGAACGACTTTAATTACCGGCTTTCCGGGTGAAACGGAAGAAGACCTGGAGGATGTGCTTTCTTTTATCAGAGAAGAGCGCTTTGACCGTCTGGGGGTATTTCCATATTCCCAAGAAGAAGGAACCTATGCGGCAACCATGGACAATCAAGTTCAGGAAAGTGTAAAGAACAAAAGGCTTTCTCGTATTATGGAGTTACAGCAGGAAATTGCTTTCCAAAAAGGCGGAAGAGCAGAAGGGCAGAGTCTTAAAAGGCTCTTGTAGTAGGTTTTGATGAGGAAGAATCTCGCTTGGTTCTTCGAAGCTATATGGATAATCCCGATATCGACAGCTTTATCTACCTGAAGGGAGAGGAAAGAGCTGTAGGAGACTTTGTCTGTGTGAGAATCATAGACACGGAAGGATATGATTTAATAGGAGAATATTGTGAATCTTCCCAATAAACTGACAATACTTAGAGCCTTGATGGTTCCCGTCTATGTGTTTTTTTATGCTTTTTCCGGCAGAAAATGAGCTTCTCTTTCGTTGGATAGCTTGTGCTGTTTTTCTGCATTGCTTCCTTTACTGATTTTTTAGACGGATATATTGCAAGGAAGAGGAATCTGGTGACCAATTTCGGAAAGTTCATGGATCCCTTGGCTGATAAGCTTTTGGTTTGTGCCGCCATGATCTGTATGATTCCGCTTTCCTATCTTCCTGCTTGGTACGTCATTATTCTGATTTCCAGAGAATTTATTATTTCCAGTTTCGTTTGATTGCGGTAGAGCAAAATGTTGTAATTGCCGCATCTTATTTTGGGAAATTTAAAACGGTGAGCCAGATGGTGATGATTATTTTGCTTATTCTGCAAATTCCTGCACTTAATCTTGTGACGACAGGATTTGTTTATCTGTCATTGGCACTTACAATCATTTCCCTGATTGATTACTTATATAAGAACCGTTCCGTTTTTAGAAGAAGGAGGCTTTTGATGGGAGATAAGAAAAAAAGAAATCAATTACTCAGAGGATGCGCTAATTGAAGAGCAGCTTGTCAGCATACTAAAATCTTTGAAGAAAACGATTACGACGGCTGAAAGCATTACCGGAGGACTGATTTCCGCAGCGATAACTTCTGTTGAAGGGGCTTCGGATTGCTTTAAGGTGGGATATGTAACTTATTCCAATAAGTCCAAGAGAAAACTTCTTTCTGTAAAGAAGGAACTCCTTCGAAAAGAGGGTGCCGTGTCCTCTGCTACGGCAAAAGAGATGGCTATTGGTGCCATGATGGAATCGGAGGCGGATATCGCCGTGGCGATTACAGGAAATGCAGGACCTACTGCCTTGGAAGGGAAAGAGGTTGGTTTAATTTATATTGCGGTTTGTGCCGGTGGAAAAAAACAAAGGTGGAAGAGTTCCACTTTGGCGGAAATAGAAAAGAAGTACGGGAACAGGCTTGCGGTGCTGCTCTTGTTATGGTTAGAGACTATCTTTTGGACAAAAAATAATGCGTTTATCAAAAAAAATGCGCTTTGGTGCCAGGGCAAAAGAATATATTCCATATCTGATGCAGAATCTTAGGGAGGGTCATATAGTACCGATGTGCTATATCGTCTATAGCGGATATGGAAAGAATCTATATGAGTTTTATCCGTCTTCTATGCTAAAAATCAGCAATTTCCCCAGAAAAGAGGATGAGATTTTAGGGATAGCCTATGGGTATAAAGATGCTCTTAAACTGGTGGCCTGCATGGTGGAAGAGAGTCTAAAAGGAGAAGGGATATGTTGCTAATCTTGACAGTTCTCAAGTATGTGTTGATTGCAGTAGCTGTTCTTCTCCTGTTCTTGTTTTTGCTTCTTCTTTTTCTATTGTTTTTTTCCATTTCGTTACAAGCTTGAAGGCAGTAAAGAGAAAGAAGCGGAGAGACCGGAGGGAGACTTTCATCTGCGCTTTCCCGGGGTGCACTTTTTAGGAGAATACAAAGAGGGAAAGCTGAGATATAGAGGGAAAATTCTTTTCTTCACGCTATTAGAGGGAGGAGAAGAATGAGGGATACAATAAATAAATGGATTGATTTTTTTCGAGATAAAGTTCGGAGTTTGAAGGAAATACAGGCTTTATTAAAGGAGCTTGGTAAAGATGAAACGCGGGAAATGATTGCGTTTGTTCTGATGGAAGGACTTCGTTTTTTTAAAGACCTGTCGAATTCGGAAAGCAAAAAGGGAGTATATATTTTTCTATAGAAGATCCTGCTACTATGGGGCAGGTGTTAGAAGGGGTGGCACTGGTTTATCCTTTAATTCAGGATAAAATTACTCTTGTGCCGGAGTTCGGAGACAGTTATTATTATGGAGATATTTCGTTTAGAAGGAAAGATTCGTCTTATTCATCTATTGATTCTACTGATTCGTCTTTTAAGAAACAGGGCATTTCGCAGATTGGTCCTCAAGGGGGGTAAGCATGGCAAATAACAATACAAAAGAACTCATACAAGAGCTGTTTCAGGGGATGGATGGTTTTATCCAATCCAAAACGGTGGTAGGAGAGCCTATTAAGCTGGGAGATACCGTTTTGGTGCCGCTTATGGAGGTAAGCTGCGGAATGGCAAGCGGTGCTTTTGTAAAGGAGAACACTAAAAAAGGAGATGGCGGAGCCGGGGCAATGAATTCCAGGATTACACCTGCGGCGATGCTGGTCATTCAAAATGGAAGAACAAAACTAATTCGGGTAAAGAATGAGGACGCTTTATCCAAGATTATTGATATGATTCCGGAGGCGATAGATAAGATAACCGGAGGAAATAAGGTAAGTGAATCAGCTGAACAACAGGGGCAGGATGCCTTAAATTCCTTAGTGGAAAAGGATAAAAAAGAGAAAGAGATTAAGAAATATACCGTACTTTCCGGAAATGAAAATAAAGATTTAGAAATAGAAGAAGCGGATGATGTGATTGATTTGGATTTATCGGATTTTTGAGGAATAAAATTGTAGGGTTTCCAGAAATAAATTTTTGCTTGCAATCTAAAATCATTTTTGCTATAGTACTATAGTCGCTGTAAAGCAGTGGATTTTTTAAAAGAGGGAGGTGCAATCATGGCTAAGTGTGCTATTTGCGAGAAGGCAGTACATTTCGGTATTCAAGTAAGCCATTCACATAGAAGATCGAACAAGATGTGGAAAGCAAATGTGAAGTCAGTTAGAGTGAAGGTAGATGGCGGTACAAAGAAGATGTACGTCTGTACTTCCTGCCTGCGTTCCGGAAAAAGTTGAGCGTGCTGTTGCAGGCGTTACTGAATAATGAAAGATTAGAAAGATATTGTCGTAGGACAGTATCTTTTTTTGTGTTTAAAAATAAGGTGGAATCTCTCTTTCTGTAAAAATTTCAAAATCTAAGTCTTGACAGCGTTAGACTACTAGTGTACTATTTAAATAGTTCACTAGTTAAGTAAGATAATCATATTCACTAGTTGAAATATAGGAAATATGTAGCGAAAAACATTCGCTGAAAGGAGGCAAAATGCAATACAAACCCTCTCTTCCGATTTACCAGCAAGTGGAGATGGATATCATAAAAGATATGCTAAACGGAAAACTATCTCCGGGATCGAAGATGCCTTCGGGAAGAGAACTTGCGCTAGTCTATAAAATCAATCCCAATACAGCCCAAAGAGTATACCAGGGAACTGGAGCATAAGGGACTTTGTTACACCAAGAGGGGATGGGAACCTTTGTGACGGAAGAGGAAGAGAGATTAAAAACGGAAAGAATACATCTTGCCAAAGAGTATAGTAGGGAGTTTCTTCAAAGAATGAAGGATTTATCCGTTTCAAAGGAGCAGTTAAGGAAATATTTAGAGGAGGAGTTAGATGCTTCAAGCTAGTAATTTATCGAAAAAATATAATGGAAGAACAGCTTTGGACCATGTCAATGTAGAGATGGGAGACAGGGAAAATATACGCTTTTCTTGGACCCAACGGTTCGGGAAAAACCACTTTCATGAAAAATAATAGCAAGTTTAACAAAGCAGAGTGAAGGAGAACTTCTTTTAGATGGGAAAGCCCTTTCCATAAAAAGCAGGGCGGATGTAGCCTATCTTCCTACTGAGACGCATGCCTATCCTTTCATGACAGTAGGGGAATTCGGGGAGTATTATAAGACCTTTTTTAAAGATTTTGATGAAATCAGATATAAATCATGGGTCGAGAGAATGAAGATTCCCTTTCGAACTCCTTTTAAGGTGCTCTCTTCGGGAATGGATAAAAAGGTAAGAGTGGCGGCAACCCTTGGCAAGGGAAGCAAAGGTTCTGATATTGGATGAGCCTTTTAACGGAGTGGATTTGCTTGCAAGAGAAGAAATCGAAAAGATGATTTTGGAAGTGATGTCGGATAATCGCACAATTATATTATCCAGCCATCTAGTGGAAGAGGTGGAATCCTATGTAAACTTTGCGCTTTTCTTTAATGAAGGAAGACTGCTTGCTATGGAAGATGTTGAAGAATTACGGAGTAGTCGCGGGATGTCCATCACCGATCGATATAGAGAATTGTTGGGAAGGGTAGGGGAGTAATATGTTAACTTTAATTCGTTACGAAATGAAAAAAACTATGCCGATTAAGCTTGTGTCTGTGGCTTTACTCTTGATTTTTGAAGTTTTATTGCTGTTTGGAAGTATTAGTGGCAATATTTTTGTTATGGGACTCTCCGGAATGTTCCTTATATTTTTTAGCTTTGTCGTATTCTTATTATTTGGACTTTCCAGTATGGTGAGTCTGAGTAAAGACTTAAGTACGAACCAGGGTTATATGTTGTATATGCTGCCAAGACCCAGTTATCAGTTTCTTTTGGCGAAAGATTGTTGAGAGTCTTATCAGTTCAATTTGCATTGGCTTATTTTTTTGTATTTTTCTGTTTTTATTCGATCTTTTTTTATTTTTAGTGTCGATATAGACGGTTTTCTCCCATACCTTCGATATGATTTGGGGTTTGACCGTAGAAAATAAGTTGGGGAATTTTTGTTCAATTTATGATTTCCATCGGATCGTTCTATGTCGGAGTTTGGATTTATATGAGCTGTCTTGCTGTACTTTTGCGTGACGGTACAGGCGAGTTTCTTCAGGGGAAAAATGCTCGCATTTATCCTTACGATTATTATATTTTTTTAATTCTTGCGGTAAATATACTCTCTGGGGTGACTGATTTTGTGGATTCCATAAGGAATATATTTGGAATCAGTGCTGATTGGTCCATGTACCTTCAAGTGCTGGTGCTGTCTCTTATTTCCCTTCTTTGTTTTGGGGCAGCTTCTTATGTCCTGGAGAAGAATCGAAACTATTAATTTGAGAAGGAGAAAAATCGGGTAAAGAGACGAAAAGAAGCGAGCTTAGATAAGTTAGTGGAAAAAGGCGGAAATTTTTAATCTCTTTTCATATAAAAGAAAATGGAGTATACTAAAGAAGAATTCTCGAACTATCGAGAATTCTTTTTCTTTACTTATCAAGAATTGGAGGACGGACTATGAAAGGAAAGATTCCATCACACTTTGGAGAAGTCGAGATTTCCGAGAGAGTCATTGCTGAATATGCAGCAAATGCTGCTGTTTCTTGCTTCGGTATTGTCGGGATGGCTGCAGTACCTATGAGCGGTAAAGGTCTAGCCCATTTACTTCGGAAAGAAAGTTATCATAAGGGAATTGATGTAAGGATTAAAGAAAATAGAATCAGTTTGGATTTTCATGTTATTATATCCTACGGCGTAAGCATTAAAGCCGTTGCGGAAAATCTGGTGGACAGTGTAGAGTATCGGATTTCCCGGTTTACTGGTATGGAGGTAGAACGCATCAATGTGTATGTAGAAGGTGTACGCATTATTGACTGATAGGAGGGACGACCCTGTGGGTAAAGTGCTTAGTGCAAAGGAGCTGAAGAAGGCATTTTTAGCCGGAGCCAATCAGCTCAATGCAAAAAAAGATTTGATAAATGAATTAAATGTATTCCCTGTGCCGGACGGTGATACGGGAACCAATATGACCATGACCATTCTTTCTGCGGCAAAAGAAGTTGCTGCAATAGAGGGAGGGAGCATTAAAGACATTTGTAAAGCGATGTCAAGCGGTTCTTTAAGAGGAGCAAGGGGAAATTCCGGTGTTATTTTATCTCAGCTTATTCGTGGTTTTACCAAAGAATTGTCTGAAGCGAAGGAAGTAGACAGCCTGGTTTTGGCAAAGGCCTTCCAAAGGGGAGTGGAGACTGCTTATAAGGCGGTTATGAAGCCGAAGGAAGGAACGATACTTACTGTAGCAAAGGGGATGGCGGATAAAATCATGGAGCTGTCTCTGACTGAAGAAGAGATCCTTCCGCTACTGGAGAAAGTATATGCGCACGGAGAAGAGGTTTTAGAGCATACACCGGATCTCCTTCCTGTATTAAAGGAAGCCGGTGTAGTAGACTCCGGCGGAGCAGGCCTTATGGCTGTTATGGATGGGGCACTTCGTTCTCTTAGAGGAGAGAAGATTGTTCTCGACTTAGAGCTGAAGGAGAGTGGAGCGGTATCTGCACTGGTTGGAGAAAGAAAGAACAGGGGAGAGATTTCCACCGCAGACATTCTCTTCGGTTATTGTACGGAATTTATGGTCAATGGAGACCATGCCTTCACGGATGAAGAGGTGGATGCGCTTCGAACTTACCTGACCGGAATCGGCGATTCTATTGTCTGCTTCTCCGATGAAGAGATGATTAAGGTCCATGTGCATACGAATCATCCCGGTGATGCGTTTGAAAAAGGTCTATCTATGGGGTATCTTTCCAAGATGAAGGTGGACAATATGCGCTTAGAGCATCACGAGCTTTTAATCGAAGATGCTTCCCGTATTGCGGCGATGGATAAGCTGGAGGAGGAAGAAAAGCCTGCAGAAAAAGGAAGGCTTTCGGATTTGTGGCGGTTTGCTCAGGAGAGGGACTGGAAAATATTTTTCCGTGATCTTGGGGTAGATCAAGTGGTTTCCGGCGGGCAGAGCATGAATCCGTCTACTGAGGATTTGGTCAATGCGGTAGAGAAGATTAATGCCGAGCATATTTACATTTTACCGAATAATAAAAATATCATTCTTGCGGCAGAGCAGGTTTGCAGTATTTTGGAAGAGCAGCCGATAACCGTACTTCGCAGTACAACGATTCCACAAGGAATTTCCGCTTTGATTGCTTTCCAGGAAGAAGCGAGTCCGGAAGAAAATACGGAGAATATGACAGAGAGCTTAAAAGCGGTTTCCTCCGGTGAAATTACTTACGCGGTACGAGATACTACCATTGACGGCAGAGAAATTCACTCCGGAGATATCCTTTTCCTGGGAGATAATGGGCTTCTTTCTGCTGAAAAAGATATTTTATCTGCGGTAAGGGAAGCACTTCCGAAGATGGGAGAAGGAGAAATCCTGAGTTTGTACTATGGAGAAGATGTGAAGGCAGAGGATGCGGAAGCACTTGTATCTGAAATTCAAAAAGGACAATCCGGATTTAGAAATAGAGCTGCAAAAATGGTGGTCAGGCAGTTTACTACTATCTCTTATCATTGGAATAATGGAGCATTAAGCTGATTTTTCGAGAAATACAGGCAAGAAAGATTCATTTTACAAATTTAAGGAGCCGAGTTCTTTGTTTCAGATGAATTGAAATATTGTTTAGGGCTATGAAGAGAAGAGATAAGAATAGAACTCACTTCTTTCATAGCCCTTTTTTTATGGGAAAGAGCTATGCTAAGTGACGGAATTGAACAAATAAAGGGTGTCGGAGAAAAAACTACCGCTCTTTTTCATAAGGCGGGAATCTATACGAAGGAAGAGCTTCTAAATGAATTCCCGATAAGCTATATAGATTATCCTCCCGTTTCCCGTATAGCGGATGCCCGGGAAAAGGAGTGGATGGCTTTTTCGGCTGTCTTACAAGAGGATTTTCGGGGAGACCGGGGACGGCAAAGGAAATCCTCCTTGCCCAGGGCTTTTGATAGTAGCGGAGAAATCACTTTACAATTTTTTCATGCCCCATATATCCGAAAGACAGTGAAAAAGGGGATGCACTTAGTTTTTTACGGGCAGGTGAAAGAATTTCAGGGAAGATACTATCTGCAGCAGCCCAAGTATTTTTCTATAGAGGACTATCGGGAAAAGAGAAAGCTTTTAGAAGCGGTTTATTCTTCTGCAAAAGGGATCAAGAACTATATTCGAAGAAGAGCTATTGCAGAGCTCTTTAAGGAAGACTTTGCGTGTTCCGAGGTTTTTTCAGAGGTAGAGTTAGAGCGTCTTTCTCTTCCGGATAAAAAAGAAAGCTTAAGACTCCTGCATTTTCCGGAAAAATTTTTCAGGAGAGGGAGAAGGGACGGAAAAGGCTTGCCTTTGAAGAGCTCTTTTTTACTCTCTCTATCTGGAAAAGGAAGAGAAGGAATATAAGGCGGAGAAGGAGCTCTCTCTCTACGAGGAAGGGGAAGAAAAGAATTTTTTTTCGTATTTTCCGTTTAGCCTAACGGCATCCCAAAAGGACTGTATTTTGGAAATGAATACGGAACTTCTTAGAAAGCAAAGAATCTATCGTTTTATAGAGGGGGATGTGGGATCCGGAAAGACCGTCATTGCCTTTTACCTGATATATCTTACGATAAACAGGGGAAAGCAAGCGGCTTTTATGGCACCGACCGAAATTCTCGCGAGACAGCATTACGAAAATGCTTTTAAAAGCTCTTTCCCGATAGAATCGTTCTACTTCTTGGTAGCACTAGCCAAAAAGGAGAAGAGGAGATCTATAAAGGGGTAGCGAAAGGAGAAATTCTCGCCGTATTCGGGACACAGTCCTTGATTCAAGAGGGTTTAAGCTTTTTCTCAGCTGGAAAGTATTGTCATTGATGAACAACATCGTTTTCGGTGTAAAGGAAAGACTGAAACTGGAAAAAAAAAGGGAAACTGTCCCGCATACGCTCTTTTCTTTCTGCAACTCCCATTCCGAGGAGCCTTGCTAAGCTTTTTATACGGGAGCCTGCCGCTTTCCGTATTGAAAGAAAAAGCCGGCAGACAGACTTCCGATTAAAAATGCACTCATTCACAAAGAGGAACAACAAAAGGCTTTTTCTTTTTATTTTTAGAGGAGATAAAAAAAGGGAGACAGGCCTATGTGATTTGTCCTATGATAGAGGAAAATGAGAGCCTTCCGGTAGAAGCGGTTCTATCCTATAGAAAAAGTTTTTGCAAAAAGTTTTTTTCCGGAGGATATACGAATTGGAGTCTTTGCACGGAAAGTTGAAAGAGCGAAGAAAAGGAAGCCGTAATGGCAGCTTTCAAAAGAGGAGAAACGGAGATTTTACTCTCTACGACCGTTGTGGAAGTCGGTGTGGACGTTGCCAACGCTACAGTGATGCTTATTGAAAATGCAGAGCGCTTTGGCCTTGCGCAGTTACATCAGCTTAGGGGAAGAGTAGGGCGTTCCGCTTTGCAAAGTTACTGTATTTTTCTGGATCGAAAGGACGATGAAAAAAATCACGGGAACGATTGGAAATTATGAAGAACAGCAATGACGGCTTTGCCATCGCGAAAGAAGACCTCCGCCTCCGAGGGCCGGGAGATTTGTTCTTTGGAGAGAGGCAATCCGGAGAATTGCAATTTTCTATGGCGGATCCGATTCTTGATGAAGAGCTCTTTCGCATAGCAAGAGAAGAAGCGATGCAAATGCTGAAAGCAGATCCGGAACTGAAAAAGCATCCGAAAGTGCAAGAAGAATTTTTCAAAATGATAACGACAGATACACCGTAATGGAATCATAGGGAAACATTGTAATGAATCATAGAGAAACATAGTAATACAATAGCTTACCTATTAATAAATACGGAAAAGCTTAAAAAAATAAGTTTCAGCTATTTACAAAGTCTTCTTAAATTTGCTTTAATACATAGGGAAATGGAGAGAAAGAAATGAGAGTGATTGCAGGAACGGCTAGAAGAATCAATTTAAAAACGCCGGACGGTTTGGATACAAGGCCGACCCAGGATCGGATAAAGGAAACCCTTTTTAATATTTTACAGTTTGATCTTGAGGGGCAGGATGTACTGGATCTTTTTGCGGGAAGCGGTGCATTAGGGATAGAAGCTCTTTCCAGAGGGGCAAAGAGGGCGGTTTTTTGCGATGCAGCAAGGCAAGCTGTTCTCTGTATTGAGGAAAATCTGGAGAAGACACATTTTAAAGAGCAGTCCTTGGTACTTCCCGGAGACTATAACGGAGCAATCAACAGTCTTTTGCGAAAGGACTATCATTTCGGGTTGGTCTTCATGGATCCGCCATATGGACGGGAGCTTGCGGAAAAGGCTCTGCTTCGTTTAAAGGATAAGCCCTTCGTGGATGAGAATACTATCTTTATAGTGGAAGCAGGCCTCGAGGAAGACTTTTCCGCTATGGAAGAAGAGGGATATACTATCCTAAGAGAAAAGACCTATAAGTCTAATAAGCATGTTTTTCTGCGATTAATTAGACAGGAGAACGAAAAGTAACGGAAAATAGTTTTAGAAGTAAGGTATGGTAAGCAAGTAAGTTATGGCAAGCAGTTTACCTAAGGAAAGAATGATTTGTAAAGAATGTAGGAGGGAAAATGAAGATAGCCATTTATCCCGGATCCTTCGATCCGGTTACCTTTGGACATTTAGACGTGATATCCAGAAGTGCGAAAATGGTGGATAAATTAATCATTGGAGTGCTTATCAATAATAATAAGACCCCGTTGTTTTCTACGGAGGACCGTGTTAGAATGATTAACGAGTTAATTTCAGAGTATCCGAATGTGGAGGTGCATTCCTTTAGCGGTTTGACAGTGGATTACGCAAAAAAGGTCGGTGCTACGATGATTGTTCGTGGTCTTCGTGCTGTTACCGACTTTGAGTATGAGTTACAGCTCGCACAGACCAATAAGGTGATTGCACAGGATATTGACACTTTGTTTTTGGCTACAAATCTAAAGTATTCTTATTTAAGTTCCAGTACAGTGAAGGAAATAGCTTCTTTTAATGGAGATATATCGGCTTTTGTTCCCCAATCGGTGGAAACAGCCATGAAGAAAAAATTCGGTTATGAATAGACGGAGGTAGTATGAGCAGAATAGAGCAATTGATAGGGAAATTGAGGAGTATATTGACAGCTGTAAGTTTCAGCCTTTGTCTAACAGTAAAATCATAGTTAATAAGGAAGAGATGGAAGAGCTTCTTGTCGAGCTTCGTCTTAGGGTGCCGGAGGAGATTAAGAAGTACCAGAAGATTATTTCTCAGCAGGATGCAATCTTAGCTGATGCGAAGTCCCAGGCAGAGACTTTGATTACGGAAGCCAAGGTTCAGACGGAAGAAATGCTTTCTGACAATGAAATTATGCAGCAGGCTTATGCAAAGGCAAATGCTTTGGTACAGGATGCGCAGAATCAGGCGGATATCATCGTGAACAATGCCGTTGCAGACGCTGATCAGATTAGAGGCAATGCAATTCGTTATACGGATGAGATGCTGGCAAGCTTAGAAACCATTATTTCTCGCTCTTTGGATACCGCAACTGGACATTTAAATGAGTTAAAATCTTCTCTTACGGACTCCAGGGAGCATTGTGCAGTCTAACAGAGACGCTTTAGCGAAGGCTATGCCGCAGGCAGATGTTGCTACGCAGCAAGAGTCTGCAGAACAGTAAAAATTATGGATTGACAGGAGTGCAGAGAAAGATTATAATCCTTGACTAGTGAGCTTACGAGCTCACTGGTCAGGAAAGTACAATTGTTTTAATGCTATTCCGGATATAGAATAGATTACGAACCCGGTTTCTTTCGTTTGATCTATCCAATAACGATGCGTGGCTCAGCTTGGTAGAGCGCTGCGTTCGGGACGCAGAGGTCGCTGGTTCGAATCCAGTCGCATCGACTTTCAAAAAAACAGGAGATGTATGACATCTCCTGTTTTTTTATTACAAGTTCTGTACTTACGGGCTGAGTGTTTTTATCTAAGAGCTGATTCTGCTATCCCGGAGTGCTGAATATTGTTGATTTTACTTGAACAGCTTTTAAGAAAGTCTATGAAATCATTTTTAGGAAGGGAAGTAAGGGATTTATGGGAAGAGAGAATTTTAAGTCCAGACTCGGCTTTATCTTAGTGAGTGCCGGCTGCGCAATCGGAATCGGAAATGTATGGAAGTTTCCGTATCTTGTGGGACAAAATGGAGGAGGAATTTTTGTCCTCTTTTATCTCTTATTTCTCCTGATGATGGGGCTTCCTATTCTTACTATGGAGCTTGCAGTAGGAAGAGCCAGCAGAAAATCTGTGGTAAAAGCGTATAAAAAGCTGGAGCCGGAAGGTACAAAGTGGCATATTCACGGCTATGTTTGTATTTTCGGTTGCTATCTTTTGATGATGTACTACACAACGGTTTCAGGCTGGATGCTTTCCTATTTCTTTAAATTCTTGTTTAAGAGCTTTGAAAATATTGAGCCGAGTCAGGTAGAAGGAATCTTCGTTGCTATGCTTAGTCGTCCGGAAGAAATGACGCTTTGTATGGGAATCACAGTTATCGGCGGTTTTATGATTTGCTCCTTAGGCTTGCAGAAGGGCCTCGAGAAGGTAACCACCGTGATGATGAGCGCTCTTTTGATTCTGATTGTGCTTCTTGCAGGGGCACAGTCTGCTGTTACCGGGTGCCTTGGAAGGCGCGAAGTTCTATTTGCTTCCTAATGTGGAGAAGGTAAAGGAAATCGGTTTATATCACGTTATATCCTCTGCAATGAACCAGGCATTCTTCACTCTGTCCTTGGGCGTTGCGGCAATGGAAATTTTCGGCTCCTATATGTCTGATGAATACACCTTAGTCAGTGAAGGAGTGAAGATTTGTGCATTGGATACCTTTGTAGCGATTATTGCAGGACTCATTATTTTCCCGGCTTGTTTTAGTTTCGGTGTAGAGCCAAATGCAGGTCCACCCCTTATCTTCTTTACCTTACCGAAAGTTTTCATGCATATGCAGTTTGGAAGAGTTTGGGGAGCACTTTTTTTCCTCTTTATGACCTTTGCGAGCTTCTCCACGGTTATTGCAGTTTTTGAGAACTTAATTTCCACCAGTATTGATAATTTCCATTGGGAATAGAAAAAAAGCGGTGATAATCAACTGTATTTTTATATTTGTAATGAGCATTCCCTGTATTTTAGGGTATAATTTATGGCAGGACTTAAAGCTTATCGGCGGAAGAGATGTTCTTGATTCCGAAGACTTTATTGTAAGTAATCTGATTCTCCCCATCGGATCTCTTATTTACCTCCTTTTCTGTGTAAGTAAGTGGGGCTTCGGGTTTGATAAGTATATTGAAGAGTGCAATAAGGGAGAAGGCATCAAGATGCCCAAGGCTTTAAAGCCGTATTTCATTTTTGTATTACCAATTTTGATTCTGATATTACTTTTACAGGGATTATTTTAATTAAGGCTTGAAGATGATATTGTAGGTTTTTCATGTAATTCGTGTTTGACAGTTTATTTTCGTAAAACAGTTCTTTAGAAAAGAAATTGTTTTTATAAAAATAGGATAGGAGTCTTATGACGATACGGGAAGAAATGGAGGAATTGGAGAAGAATACACTCTCCCTTATGCTTTTTTTAAGCATGAATTCTTTTGGGGCGGGATTTTCCGGAAGAGGAGGATGATATTCGTACCATTTTCCAAAGAGACCGGGACAGGATACTCCATTCCAAGGCCTTTCGACGTTTAAAGCATAAGACGCAGGTCTTTATCCAGCCTGAGGGAGACCACTATAGAACGAGACTCACGCATACCCTGGAAGTGAGTCAGATTGCGAGGAGCATTGCGAAAGCCCTTCGTTTAAATGAAGATTTGACGGAGGCGATTGCCCTCGGGCATGACCTTGGGCATACACCTTACGGCCATGCGGGAGAAAGAGCCTTAAATAAAATATGTTCCTTCGGTTTTTCCCATGTAGAGCAAAGTGTCCGTGTTGTGGAGGTTTTGGAAAAAAACGGTAGAGGACTCAACTTATCAAAGGAAGTGCGAGACGGGATTTTAAATCATAGAAGCTCCGGGCATCCAAAGACCTTGGAAGCGCAGGCGGTTCGTCTTGCTGATAAAATCGCTTACTTAAACCACGATGTGGATGACAGTATAAGAGGTGGAATTATTACAGAGGAAGATTTGCCGGAAGAGTTTCCGTTCCGTTCTTGGCAGAAGCGTAAAAGAGAGAATCGATACCTTGATTCGTTCTGTTATCTTTTCTTCTATCGGGAAAGACAGTCTGTGTATGGAACCGACGGTGGAGCGAGGCTATGCAGGGACTTCGTAAGTGGATGTTCAACCATGTCTATAAAAAAAGTGAAGCAAAAGGAAGAGGAGTGGAAGGTAGAGGGAATGCTTAGTCTTCTCTTTACCTTTTTATATGGAGCATCCGGAGAAGCTGACAGAGGAGTTCCGATTTTTTTGTATGAAAGGAGCTTAGAGGACAGGAGTATTTCCGAAAAAGAACACTTGGAAAGGGTGGTTTGCGACTATATTTCCGGTATGACGGATGAATATTGCAATCATAAGTTTATGGAGTATTATGTCCCGAAGGCATGGGCGAAAGACTAAGTTTAAAGAATAAATTAATCTTTTAATGATTATGGAAATAGACTTCTATGGGGAGAGCTTTGTATAGCTTTTGAAGGAGCATTCATGTATTACGGAGAGGATATTGTCGAGGAAGTTCGTCAAAAAACGGATATAGTAGACTTAGTTGGACAATATGTTCATCTAAAGAAAAAGGGTTCGAGCTACTTCGGTCTCTGCCCTTTCCATGGAGAAAAAACAGCTTCCTTTTCCGTCTCTCCCGGAAAGCAAATTTTCTACTGCTTCGGTTGCGGCAAGGCGGGAGACAGTATTCGCTTTCTGATGGAATATGAGAACCTAAGCTTTGTGGAGGCGTTAGAGGAGCTTGCAGAGCGAGGCAAATATTACACTTCCGAAGGAAGAAAAAAGAGATAAGGGTGAAGAGGATCTTCGCTACAAGATACTGGAGATCAATAAGCAGGCGGCACTGTTTTATGTAAAGCAACTTCGCAGTGAAAAAAAGGTAAGCAGGGACTTGCTTATTGCGCAAAAAGAAAGCTGAGCGGTGAAAGTATTACGCACTTTGGCTTAGGTTATGCCGGAAAGGAAAGAGACAGTCTCTATCAATATTGTAAGTCCTTGGGCTTTAAGGACCGGGTTTTACAGGAATCGGGTTTATTCAGCTTTAAGGAAAAATGGAGTCTACGATAAATTCTTCAATCGTTTGATTTTTCCCTATTATGGATTTACATAATCGGGTTATCGGATTCGGAGGAAGAGTGATGGGAGACGGGGAACCCAAGTATTTAAACTCTCCGGAAACCAAGCTTTTCGATAAGTCCAGAAACCTTTTTGCCCTTAATTTTTCGAGAAAATCCAGAGCAAATTATTTTTATTCTCTGCGAAGGCTATATGGATGTGATTTCCCTGCACCAATGGGGATTTTCCGGAGGCGGTAGCAGCTCTTGGAACGGCTTTCACGGAACAGCAAGCGGATCTTATGAAACGCTTTAATTCCCTTATCTACCTCTGCTTTTGATAGTGACGGCGCTGGGAAAAAGGCCTGTAAAAGAGCAATTTCCATTTTGCGGGAAAAAGAAATTGGAGGGAAGGTTATTCGCTTAAGTCCCTATAAGGATCCGGATGAGTTTTTAAAGGCGGAAGGAAAGGAAGCCTTTGAAAAAGCGAATTGAGGAAAGCAAAGAATGCCTTTCTTTGGGAAGTGGAAGAGAAAGAAGACCGAGTTTGACCTCCATGATCCCGCAGGAATGCAGAAATACATGGAAAGCATTGCCGAGCTTTTTAAGAACAAGTTTTTTTCCGACCCGGTAGAGCGAGAAAATTATCTGAAGGCGGTAGCCAGAGAACAGATGCTGAAGGCGGAAAATCTGCAACACCTTGTGGATAAAGAAGAAGAAAAGACGCAACTTTCCTTTGGCTTACGGAAAAATGCGGGCAGACAGGAAAAAAAGAGGGAAGAAAGATGGAATTCTCCGTTAGAAGAAGAATTTCTTTCCGTTTTGATGCAAAAGAAATGAATTTGTCGATTTGGCAAAAAAATATATAGAAGAAGTAGATTTTCAAGGAGACTTTGCAAAGGAAATCTATCTTAAGCTTTTATCCGGGCTTTCCGCAAAGGCAATTTTGGACAGCTTTCAAAATGAAGAAGAAAAATACCAAAAAGCTTGTGAAACTGTATCATGGAGACTTGTATCACATGGATTTGGAAAAGGATGAGGAAAAAAAGCTTTTATCCGACTATATTCGCCAGTTAAAATTGCAGAAGATAGAAGAGAAAATAAAGGAAGTAACGGATGCGGAAGGCTTATCCCATTGCTTTAAAGAACGGGATAGGTGGGAGCATTTTTTCGTTATAGTCAAAGAACGGTTTTTAAAGCGTCTAAAAAGCGATCAAAAACCGGATGAATAGAAAAAGAATAGAGCAAGGAATAAAAAAATAGAGCAGAGTATACGGAGGAGCTTTGAGTAAACGAATAGAAAAAAACTGGTGGAGCTGTTTCCGGGAGCGCGTTCTGTCGCAGATATCGGGTGTGATCATGGCTACACTTCCATTCTTCTTGCAAAGGCCGGAAAGGCGGAGAAAATCATTGCCTGCGATATAGGACAAGCTCCACTGGAAAGTGCTAAGAAAAAAATATTTTTGCGTGAAGGTCTTACGGACAGGATAGAATGTAGACTCGGAGACGGCTTAGAACCCATAAAAGTCGTTTGAGGCAGAATCTGTCCTGATTTCCGGCATGGGCGGTCCCCTGATGATGGAAATCCTTGAAAAACGAATAGAGGAGTTTTCTCTTGCCGTACTTTCTCCTCAATCTGACTTTGCAAATTTTCGTCGTTTTCTTTTCGACAGAATGGAGATTGTGAAAGGAAGAATATCTGGAAGAAGGAGGAAAATTTTACAGACTCTTTTCTTGCAAGGAAAAAAACAATCTCCTGAAAGTCAAGAAATAGAACAGGAAGAAAAAAACAAGAAGAACGGGAAAAACGAACTGAAAAAGGAAGACAAAAAGGAGTTCTGTAGAACGGCTGAAGAGTGGGAATATGGCTGGCTTCCTTTACAAGAGAAAGACCCGGTACTAAAGCGAATGCTGGAAAAGGAAGAGAAGCAATATAAGGAGATATTGGAAAAGAAACAGATAAAAGAAGTCAAAGAGAAGCTGGAGCTGGTTAATAAGGCTTTACTGTATTACAGAACACCACGGAATAAGACTTGAATCGGCTATATAGAGGGAGGAAAATGCAAAAAGAGGGATTGATCCAATTTTTAGAGGAACTTGCTCCGAAAAATCTTGCAGAAGATTGGGACAATGTAGGCCTTCTCCTTGGAAAGAGAGAGGGAGAAGTAAGAAGAGTTTATCTCTGTCTTGACGTAGACAGTTTTGCTGTGAAAAAAGCAATAGAAGAAGGCTGTGATTTTATTCTTAGTCACCACCCTTTTATTTTTAAAGGGATAAAGGCTGTGACAGGGGGAGGATTTGCAGGAAATAAAATCATTACTCTGATAGAAAACGGAATATCGGTCTTTTCCATGCACACGAACTTTGACAGTGTAAAAAGAGGAATGGCGGATCTTGTTGCGGAAACACTTGAATGGAAGAAAGAGGGCGTTATGGAGGCTGTACCATCCACGACGGATGGAGAAGAGCAGGGAATCGGCTTTTATACACATTTGGATAAGGCGCTTTCCTGTGCGGATCTTGCAAGATACGTGAAGGAAAAATGTGCCCTACCCTATATCGAGTATTTTGACAGCGGAAGGACAAATCCGGAAGCTTGCAGTCTGTCCGGGTTCGGAAGAAGCTTTTTGTCTTCGCTTCCCTCCGACGTGGATGCCTATATCAGCGGGGACTTCGGACATCATGATGCAATTGACAGCATGGAAAAGGGACTAAGCCTAATCAATGCAGGGCATTACGGCTTGGAGCATTTCTTTTGTACCTTATATGAGCGGTTTAATCCGCCGACATTTTCCGGAGATAGAAATTGTGGAAGAAGAAATCCGATTTCCGGGGAAAATATGCTAAGATTAGCCGATAGTATGTCTATACAATATAAAAAAATACGGAAATGCAATGAAAATAGTAAGCGGAAAGGAATAGAAAGGAGTGCAGTATGCAGGTGACATCAAGGGAAAAAAAGCATCGAAGTGGAAAAAGGGGAGTCGATTTCAGGACATAGTGCCTCTTTTCCAAGAGCAGAATCAGTACCCTCTACTTTTTGGCTAAGGTGGGAAGTAAGATATATGAGCTGCATAAGAAGGTGCCGGAAGAGGACTGCGAGATTGAATGGATAACAATCCAAAATCGCATCGGTTTACAGAGCTATCAGCGTTCCGCTGTTTTTATGCTTTTAAAGGCTTTTTTTCATCACTGTAAAGGAGTGAAGGACTTTAATGTAACAATTGATTACACACTTGGCGGCGGATTTTACGGCTATATTTCCGGAGAGCAGAAGCTTACGACGGAATTGCTATCCAAAGTGAAATCCACCATGCAAGACTATGTTAAGGCGGAAATGCCTATAATGAAGAGAAATGTTTCGACCGAAGAGGCACGAAAGCTTTTTCATCGCCTCGGAATGCATTCCAAGGAACAGCTCTTCCGCTTCCGTATGACCAGCAGGGTGAACATCTATTCTTTAGGCAATTTCCAGGACTATTTCTACGGCTATATGCTTCTGAATACAAGCTATATTACAAAATTTGATTTATTTCCTTATGGAAATGGCTTTATTTTGCTGCTTCCTAAGGAGGATAATCCCGGAGAGTTGGCTGAATTTCGTCCGATGGATAAGCTCTATCAGGTACAGAAGTCCTCTTCCAAGTGGGCAACCGAGGTGGGAATAAAAATATCAGGGGCACTGAATCAAAAAAATTGTTTCCGGAGATCCCGACTCCCTGATTCTCATGCAAGAGGCTTTTTTTGAAAAGCAAATCGGAAATATGGCAATGGAAATTGTAAAAAAGAAAAAACGTCTCGTTTTAATTGCCGGACCGTCTTCTTCGGGAAAGACCAGCTTTGCCAAGCGCTTAAGTATTCAGCTTTCTGCACTTGGGAAAAAAACCGCATGCCATTTCGGTCGATAACTACTTTAGAGGTAGAGATCAGGCTCCCAGAGATGAAGAAGGTAATTATGACTTCGAGTCCATTGACAATGTTGACCTTCCACAATTTAACGAAGATATGCTCGGGCTTCTATCCGGAAAGAGGGTGGAACTGCCGCGTTACAATTTCTTTAGCGGAAAGCGGGAATACAAGGGAGATTATCTAAGCCTTGGAAAAGAGGATATCCTTGTCATTGAAGGAATTCACTGTTTAAATGATCAGATGTCCGCATCCCTTCCGGAGGACAGTAAGTACCGTATCTATATTTCCGCCTTGACACCTTTAAATATTGATGAACACAACCGCATTCCGACTACGGATGTAAGGCTTCTTCGCCGTATGGTTCAGGGATAACCGAACACGCGGCTATTCCGCAGAGGATACCATTTCCATATGGAAGAGTGTACGCAGGGGAGAGGACAAGAACATTTTTCCCCTATCAGGAAAAAGCGGATGTGATGGTAAATTCCGCTCTAATTTATGAGCTTCCGGTTTTGAAGATTTTCGCGGAACCTCTTTTGTTTCAGATTGCGGAAGACAGCCCCAATTATCAGGAGGCAAAGCGACTCTTGAAGTTCTTGGACTATGTTCTGGCACTCAGTCCGAGTCCATTCCGCAAAACTCCATACTTAGAGAGTTTATCGGCGGATCGTGCTTGCATGTAGGATAAAAATAGGAATGGAAACCGGTACCGACGATAGCATTTTTGCTATCGCTGGTATGCAGCTTAAAGACAGAGAAAATGCGTAAGCATCACATAGATGAGGTCTTCTCAGAATAAGAGAGGGGAAAATGATGAACTCTTCCAATTTTTTCACAGGAGCAACAGGAAAACGGCGGAGCTGCCGGAAGTGCAGGACAAGCTGAAAACACCGGAAAAAGCCAGAAATACTGGCAACACCGAAAAATACCGGGAATGCCGGAAGCGGTCGATACAAACTCAGGCAATACTTGCCTTTCCTTGTGTTGTTTGTGGCAATATTGCTTCTCTTTCTGCTGTTTTTACGCAGGAAGTCCGGGGAGGTAGGAGAGGAAGAGGCATTTTTCCTCGGATTACAGCAAAAGCCTACGGCACTTATCTTGCCCATTTGGAAGAAAAGGGTGAGGCCATTTCTTCGTATGTCTGGCAGTACGGCGGGCAGGAAACAGAGGAGGTAGGGGAAGAAGCAGAGCACAAAGAGGGAAAAACGGTCCTGCTTTGGGACATTTTCGGTGACGATACCCCTGAGCTGCTTTACATAGAAAGGAAAGCAGCGGTAAGGGAAGACGGCAGGGTAAGTCAGGCGGATTTACAGCTGTACAGCTTTACAGGCGGAAAGCTTGAGCCCTCTATGCACCATGAACAGTTTGGACGTCTTCGCCGGCGGCGGAGTGAACTATACCCTGTTTCCAAATTCAAGGGGAAAAAGACTCTTTATCTCTATCAGGGAAGAGTATGACGGGCAAATGTTGGAGCACCTTTATCGTTTGAATAACGGCAGTCTGCCCCTTAGCTTTGAGGAAATCGCCAGCCACTCCTACGAGCCCTTTGGCGGAGAAGATGTTAGCGAAGACATGGGAGAAAATGCCGGGGAAGCTGCCGAAGAAGGCAGTGCAGATGTTAAGAAAGAAAACTCTGAAGAAAATAAAGCAGAAAGTCCGGAAAACAATTCCGGTCAGTTTACGCTGCATGGAAAAGAGGCTACAGACCAGGGAGTATAAGGCCCTTTGGGAAGGGACTGAAGAAGAAACCAATCCCGTATACTACTTAGCAACGGCAAAAAAACAGCAAGTTTGAGGATTCTCAGGACACTGTAGATGTAATGCAAAAAAACTGAAGATAAAAGCTTCGAATACTTTGGATGGGTCTCAGAAGCCTGAAAACCGGTCAGAGAAATCTACTGATTCCTCTGAAAATACTGCAAAAAGAATCGAAGAGCAGTAAGAATCAGCCGGTGACTGCTTCTGTAAAAAAATATAGCGCTATCCTATAACGAAGCTCTGTTCTTCCTGCAAGGACAGATTTTAAAGGAAGGGGATGATTCCGACATTCTTCTGGAAAGTCTTCCGGATTCTCTATTGCTTAGCATTTTAGAAAATCTGGAGCAGGGAAGCCCTTCCACCGGAGAAGTAAAAAAATATGGAAATCCTTTCCGTGAAAAAGGAGGCAATGGCTTATCGCATTCTACTCAAATTTATCAGCGAAAGCTTTCCGGAAGAGCAATATCGCTCCTGCCTTGTAGCGGAAAATGCAGGAGAACAGGGATTGACCTTCACTGTCCAAAATATGGCGGAAGCAAGTGCGGAAGAAAAGAGCAAGATGGAAAGTCTGGCTCAGGCACTGCAAGAGGAAGTAGCCGAACAGGCGGGAGAAGGAACTAAAGCAAATGGAGACGGACAGGCTGTAGAGACTACCCCCAGACGGAAGCTGTACCTGCAGAAACGGAAGCTCCGGCTACACAGGCAGCAACAGAAGCAGTGAATAACGCAAGTGCCAATAAAGGGACATGGAAAGAGCAGTTCTATGAGTTTGTAAAGAACGAATGTTACTTGAGTGATGTGGATGTATTTGATCGAACCAGTGCGATTATTGCCTTATATGACATTACCAATGATGGAGTTCCGGAATTACTGGTTGGAAATCATAATGGATCTAGCTATAGCTATACTTGCTTTTTATAGAGCGACGGAAAAAGGTGTACGGAAAAATAGAAGGGCGTTATGGATGTGTATTCTCCTTCAGCTTATGCAGGCTATAGTAAGGACAGAAACTATCCTGGTTTGTTCGGTGGTATATGGGACCGTGGATATAGTGATGATTATGATACGGGATTGAATCGTATGTATTATTACTACTATGATGGTTCAAAAATTACGTCCACAGAAATAGCTACTTACACATACACTGAGGATGATGTAAGACATGACGAACCGGTTACCACGGATACCGCTTTGTATGCTGCTTACTTGGACAAAGGATATATTGATTATATTCCTGCCCCGGACGCGTTAAAGATGGGCTGGGATAATTTCGTGAAAAAAATATCCCTATTAAAAATGCTTTTCATGGAAAGAAGGAGTGTCCTATGACGGAACAATGCAAGGAAAAATAAAAAAATATAGAAAACTCTTCCCGTGAAGAAGAGCAGATTTTTCCGGAACTTTATCTTCAAAAAGCGGAACCAAGTAATACAGAAAGCTAAACCAGGGACAGATTCTACCCGGACTGGTAATATTTTGCTTTAGTAGTGATAGCAGGAGCGGATTTCTTCTGCTTCGTCCCGAAAAAAATTATGGTATTGATTTAAACTCTTACCTGAAAATTCAATCTATAGGAAGTGATGGACAGGGAAGCTTGGAGGCGGAAATTGATTGGGATGCTCTCTTGGAAAAAGAAAAGGAGAACATTCGGTACTCCAAAGAAGCGGAGGAAGGCTTTCCTTCCCCTTCTTTATCCGGATGCCGTTGACTATGCCAAAAATATCATTATGCTACCGGATTTTAGCCAAACTACAGATTTGAAAAATGGAGATACGGTCCAGTATCATTGGGATTTTTCTGAAGAAAGTGCAAAGAATTTAGCCATTCCCCTTTCTCTTAAAGGCGGAAGCTATAAAGTATCCGGATTAACAAAAGAAGATTCTAAGAAAAACTTCTGATACTACAGACCAAAATAAGGAAAACGGTTCAGAGCAAGCTACATTGGCAGAAAATGAGAATGAAAACACTATGGAGCAGTCTACTGTTTCTACGGAAACGCGGTCCGATAGCAATGCTCAGCCCGGTGCAGAGGGAGGCAATGCATCAGTACAAACTCCTACCACAGGAGAATACCTTTATGCAGAAAGTGCAAGTCGTTTGTTAACGACTGCGGATGTCTCAAATTTCCAAGCCCGGTATCCAAACAGTATGTTTCCCGGAGAGAAGTATTACCCAAATGATTATCAATGAAATGTATGCCCGCCACGGCTACATTTTCAAAGATCAGGCTCTAACGGATTATTTTGCGCAGAAGAGTTGGTATATCCCTAGGACTGCCGATATGGAAGAAATCTACCCTGTCATGAATGCTGTGGAACAGGCAAATGTTACGCTTCTTAGAACATACTCTAAATAGAGAAAATGGAGGGGAAAGTGAAAAAAAGATTTTTAAGTATGGCGTGGCTCAGCATTTTATTAGCCACTTTATTTTCCGGAATCAGCTTTGCCGGCACTTGGGTGAAAACCGGAAGCCTATGGCGCTATCGGGTGGGAAAGCATTTTTATAGAAACCAATGGGCAGAAATTGACGGAGAATGGTACTACTTTAAACCCACCTGCACCATGGCGAAAACAGGAGTGGGTGGAACAGCAGGAAAGCTGGTACTATCTTTTGCCTAATGGCAGCATGGCAAAAGACCAATGGATTGAGGACTACTATCTCTTGGGAGATGGCTCCATGGCGAAAAATCAAGAGGTTGATGGAAAGTATCTTGGAGAAGACGGTAAGAGAGATCAAGCTCAAGAGCAAGCCATGGCAGAAGCGGCAAGGCAGGCCAAGATTCAGGAGGCAAAGAATAAGGGGTATGTGCCTATTCAAGGAAAGATTGGTATTTGGACCTATTATGACTGGAGAAAAGCTGGTCATGATGTTAATTTGCTTGCTGGTTACGACATGGAGTTTCTAAAAAAACATTTTGGAATTATTGATTTTACGAAACCGGAAAGACTGTGGATCAATCGTGCAGATGGTGATCCAAGTGAATATGTTTATCTGAAAGGCCTTGATTTTTATCCGGATTCTTCTATGCTATCTTATCTAATGCCATATAATGGCAAGACAGTGTATTTAGTCTTTGAAAATGACTTTTTGGAGTCAATCTGATGCATCTGCTCCTGCAGAAGAAAATTATCTTGTTACAGGGGAGCCTTTATATGTCATTGAGTAAACTCTAATATGTAGCTTTTTGACAGAAATAGTAGATCAATTTTATATATAAAAAGTCCCCCAATAAAACAGAATCCTTTTTCTGAACATTCGGGGGCTTATGCAGTATTTTGGGCTTTTTATAAACACTTCCGTGTGAAGAAAAAAATTATATTTTATTCCTCATCATACCACTCCAGGAAGGAGTGCTTTTACCCCCTTATCCTTTAGCCCAAGAATGGTCTGCTTGGAAACATTTTTCGGTAGAGCGAAATATATTTTTTTCAATAAAGGGATTGGTCTTTTTTTCAGCTCGGCAATCAATTTCTTTGTTTCTAAGCGTTTAGAGCTTGTGGTTCCGTCCGTATGACAGGTAGAACATGTCTCCGTAAACTTGCAGGCACACTGGATAAAATTCAGTTTATTATAGTCTCGCCAATGCTTGATATCGTCCTCTCGCACATAGTAGAGGGGACGGATAAGTTCCATACCCGGAAAGTTCGTGGAGTGCAGTTTCGGCATCATAGCTTGGAATTGTCCGCTGTAAAGCATACCCATGAGAACAGTTTCGATTACATCATCAAAATGATGCCCGAGGGCAATCTTGTTACAGCCCAGTTCCTTTGCCTTCGAATATAGGTGGCCTCTCCTCATTCTTGCACAGACGTAGCAGGGAGAGGACTCGATTTCAAAGACGGACTCAAAGATATCACTTTCAAAAAAATTGAAGGGGAATACCGAGTAGCTTTGCGTTCTCTTCAATGATTTTCCGGTTATATTCGTTATAGCCGGGGTCCATGCAGAGGAATTGCACGCTAAAGGGGAATTTATTGTGTCTTTTAATTCTTGGAAGAGTTTTGCCATAATCATGGAGTCTTTTCCGCCGGAGATACAGACACAGATATTGTCTCCTTCTTGTATCAATGCAAAATCATTGATAGCCTTTGCGAAGGGCGTAAAAACAGAATTTTTGAATTTTTTACGAAGACTCTTTTCGATTTCCTCTCTGCGTTCGTCTTCCGAGGCTGATTTAATCTTCATAAGAATGTACTGCCCGTAGCCTCCGCTTAAGTTCGCTACCCGGTATCCTTCATCCAGAAGTCTTTCTCCGAGTTCTCTGGAGATGGTTCCATATTTACAGTAGAGCAAATAGGCCTTGGACTTATCCAAGGCTCTGTCTTCACAAAGTAAATTAGAGATAGACATCCATAATGCATTGTCTATGTGTCCCAGCTCATATTCCGCTTCATCACGGATATCAATTGCGGTAAAATTTTTATATTCTTCTTTTTCCCATTCCTCGGGGCTGATTTCTCTTATTTTTGACATAGTATTTCCTTGGTAAATGTTTTAGCCGAAGAAACACTCCAGCAGTTCATTCTAAAACTAAAACAGTATAGCATAAAATCAGGATCAAAGGGAATATTCCGGTTTGTAGATGAATAGGAATAGGAGAAGATGAATATAGCCGGATAATTCATTTTATTTTTTTCATCTTATAAGCTATAATCAAGCGGAATGATATTTTAAAAGCTTTTCGAAAAAAATAATATATAGACTATATTTTTCGGTATGAGAGAGGACGGGAAAATGAATCCGATAGAAATGATGCAATTTGCAAGAGACCTTGAAACATTTAAAAAGAACCACCCGAAGGTGGCTAAATTTCTGGCTACGGAATTTTCTAAGGGACTTCCGGAAGGGAGTATTTTGGAACTGAAAATCATGCGACCGGGAGAAGAAGAAAAAGGTCAGCAATATGCGTGTTCTTCCCGATGATGTGAGCTTTGTAAAAAAATCACGAAGTCTTAAGCATTTTCTAATGTGCCAGTTCGTTGATTTCTTTCTCTTCCGTCTTGGAGAAGAGTATTTTTTTGTGTGATAGAGTCCGTAATTTCCAGAGCAGAGATAGCTTATTGCAATTGCCAGAATAAAATAGGAAGATGCCTGAAAGCCGAATAGCTCAAAGCAGATGAGCAAGGTGGCAAGCGGACAATTGGTTACAGCACAAAAAACGGAGGCCATACCGAGTGCCGCACAAAGGCCGGGTTCCAACGGTAAAAAAGCTGCTAGAGCATTTCCCTAAGGTGGCTCCGATAAAAAGGGAAGGGACAATTTCTCCACCCTGATATCCACCGCCTAAGGATACAGCGGTAAAAAGAATCTTAAGTAAAAAGGCGAGGGCAAAGACCTTGTAGCCCGGTTCGCTTATTGTTTTTACGATGATTTCCATTCCGGTTCCGTTATAATCGGTATTTCCAAGAAGCAATGTAGCAAGGACAATGATAGATCCGCTTAGGAAGATGCGAATGTAATTATTCTGAACATATTTGGTAAAGATTGCTTTTACCTTGTGAGCAGTTACGATGAAAAGAATGCTGACGAGAGAAGCGATAATAGCGAGTGCAATACAGGCCAGTGCTGATTTCCAAGTGATTTCTGAAACCATAGTTAAGCTAAGCTCCGGTTCACTGACCATCACCACTTTTTCTGCAAAGAAATGGGCGACCAAGGCAGAAATAGTGCAAGGCAACAATGCCGTATAGTACATATGTCCTACGGTACAGATTTCCATGGAAAGAACTGCAGCGGCAAGAGGTGTTCCGAATAAGCCGGAAAAAGCGGCACTCATACCGCACATCATCATTCTGCGTCTTTCCTGTTCTTTAATATGGAGAAACTTTCCGATTGTGGACCCCATTGAAGAACCCAGCTGTAAAGCGGCTCCCTCCCGCCCTACGGATGCTCCGAAGAAATGGGAGATAAGAGTAGCGAAAACAATGAGAGGAGCCATATAGGAAGGGAGCGTTTCCCCGTTCTGAATGGACTCCAAAACAAGGTTTGTTCCCTTCGGATTTTTTACTGAAAAGAGACGATAGGACAGGACAATGATAAGACCTGCCAAGGGAAGGAGCCCGATAAGCTTAGGGTTTGCAGCTCTAAGTCCTCCTACAATCTGAATACCTTTAGCAAAATAGGCGGAAACCGTTCCGACTACCCCTCCGGTAAACAGTCCGATAGCAAGCCACTTTATACCATTTCCATAGGTTGATATTAGTTTTTTCTTCAGCTCCTTCATGGTTCTTACAGTCCTTTTTTTGCATTGATTGCCAGTTGCAGGCATCCCAGTACACCTTGCTTGTCATTGAGGCTTGCCGGAACGATGTAATGGTCGATATCGTCCAGTTCCTTCGTTTGTAAATACCCGATTCAGTTGTTTTTTTACTTCGGCACGAATCAGAGGGAAGAGCTGTTCCTGATGCATGACTCCCGCCGCCCAGTATGATTCTCTCCGGACTTAAAGTCAGGATGATATTGCATAAAGCCTGTCCGATATAGTAGGCTTCCATTTCCCAAACCATAGGGATCTCGGAAAGAGTATCGGCCTTTTTTCCATAACGGGCTTCCATTGCAGGACCCGACGCCATACCTTCCAAGCAATTCTTATGAAAGGGACAGATGCCTTGGAAATGATCTCTTTCGTGAGGGACCATAGTCATATGTCCCCAATTCAGGATGCAACATCCCATGGAGTAATTTTCCATTACTGAGTACTCCTCCGCCGATGCCGGTCCCTATCGTAATATAAACCGCATTTTCTATTCCGCGGCTTGCGCCGTAAGAAACTTCCCCCAGCAAGGAACCGTTTACATCGGTGTCAAAACCGCAGGGAACGGAAAGTGCCGTTTGAATAACGGGCAAAATAGGATAATTCTGCCATTTTACCTTAGGAGTACTGGTGATATAGCCATAGGTGGGTGAAGATTTATGCAGGTCAATCGGTCCGAAGCATGCAATACCTAAAGCGGCTATCCCTTTATCTTTGAAATAGGCAATAATGGCCGGGATGGTTTCGTCAGGGGCTGATTGTAGGAATGGAGCATTGTTCAATGATTTCTCCGTTTTCTTTACAAATAGCGCAAATCATCTTTGTTCCGCCCGCTTCTAATGCACCATAAATCATAGATTCACCTCGATTTTCTAAAAGTAGTTCATAATGGAAATTAATGGAAATGCTTTATCGGAAATGTCCTCTTTTTATTATTTATGTATAATTTATTACTTTGACCGACCTTCCTTTTTCTGTATTAGTTTATATAAGGAAGGGGAAAAATGCAATCGCAAAGAGGAGAGGATTCACTAAAAAATGTCCTTTCCTTTTGGCTTGTTGTGCAATTTTTTTTAGGGTATAATAAGGCTCGTTATACTACGTATCGGATTCTTAGGAGGGGAAAGATGAAGTCGAAGTCTGTTAAAAGAAAAAGAGGTGGAAAAAAAGCAGAGGCGGTTAAGGATGATAAAGAAAAGCTTAGTAGCACTAAGACAAGTGTAAAGAAGGCGACTACGGCAAAGTCTGACACGAAAAATACTACGGCAAAGTCTGACACGAAAGATACTATGGCAAAGTCTGACACGAAAGATACTATGGCAAAGTCTGACACGAAAGATACTACGAAAAAGTCTGACACAAAAAACTACGGCAAAGTCTGTCACGAAAAAGCCTACAGAAAAAAAGGCAGCCGAGCCGAAGGTAAAGCGTCCGAAAAAAGTTAAATCGATAAAGGAAAGAGCTTTGGAGTCTTATCAGAATCGCCTAAATTCCTATTTTGATGAAATGAAGTGGTTGTACTTTGAACTATATAGGGGCGATGAAGAAGCATTTTCCTACTTTCTGTCCCTGCTTGAAAAATATGCTCTGAGTCGTGAGGAAGATTTACTTCTTCTTGATGAGCAGAGGATGGCGGATCCGGACTGGTATAAAGGGAAAGATCAGTATGGTGTTTTTGCTCTACGTGAACAACTTTGCGAATAACTTGAAGGGGGTAGAGGAGCACCTTGATTATCTTAAGGAAAGCGGATTCAATTATTTACAGTTGATGCCTATTTTTGGAGAGTCCTAAGGACAAGTCTGATGGAGGCTATGCCGTTTCCGATTTTCAGAAAGATACAGGCGGAAATCGGCACAATGGAAGATCTTCGTTCCTTATCGAAGGCGTGTCACAGAGAAGGAATCAGTATCGGTTTGGACTTTGTCATGAATCATACTTCGGAAGAGCATGAGTGGGCTAAGAGAGCAAGGAAGGGGAGAAGGAGTATCAGGATCGCTATTTCATTTTTTTCCGAACTGGGTTATTCCCAATGAATTCGAGAAAAACGGTTCCGCAAGTCTTTCCCGAGTCTGCCCCGGGAAACTTTACCTATTGTGATGAGATAAAGAAAGTGGTTATGACCACGTTTTATCCGTATCAGTGGGATTTAAACTATGCCAATCCGACTGTATTTAACGATATGCTGGATAATATTTTGTATCTTTGCAACATGGGTACAGATGTATTTCGTTTAGATGCAGTACCTTATATCTGGAAGAGACTCGGAACTTGCTGCAGAAATCTTCCGGAGGTGCATACCCTGATTCGTCTTTTCCGTATGGCTATGGAAATAGTAGCTCCCGGAGTTCTGCTTCTTGGAGAGGTTGTGATGGATCCGACGAAGGTACTGCCATACTTCGGAACTGAGGAAAAGCCGGAATGTCATCTTCTTTATAATGTGACCACGATGGCCAGCACATGGCATACACTGGCAACACAGGATACCAGACTCTTACAACATCAGTTGGGACAAATTTTTTTGCCTTGCCAAAAGATAAGGTATTCCTGAATTATCTGCGTTGCCATGATGATATAGGCTGGGGCTTGGATTATGCCTTCTTACGAAACTTCGGGATGGAAGAAATTCCTCATAAAGCGTACTTAAATGCCTATTTCCGCGGATTTACGGATTTATCCGAGTCCAGAGGCGAACTCTATAATGACGATCCTCTTCGCGGAGATGCAAGACTCTGCGGAACAACCGCATCCCTTTGCGGAATTGAAGCGGCAGGAAAGGAAGGCAATAAGCAGAAGATGGAGGATGCTATACGATTGGATATCATGCTCCATGCTTTTCTTCTGAGTCTCTCCGGTATTCCGGTTCTCTACTCCGGTGATGAGATAGCCTTGGAAAATGATTACAGTTACCATGATGATCCTATCAAGAAAACGGACTCGCGTTATTTGCATCGAGGGGCTTTCTCTTGGAAGAAGGCGGAGAAAAGGCAGACTGTCGGTACGGTAGAAGAGAGAATTTATTCCGGAATATTGAAGCTTGAGAAATTAAGAAGGGAAAATATAGCTTTTTTTCCAATAAGGCGGATACATGGATTATTGATACAAAAAAACAGTCATGTTTTTGGCTTTTTGGCAGATATTTTGAGGGAGTAAAGCTTCTTTGCTTCTATAATTTCTCTGTCAATACGGAAGTTGCGTATGTTTCCGAGGTGGAGGATTATGTAAATATGTTGACCGGCAAGAAAAATGAAGGCGAGAGACTTGATTATTCCTTCTCATGATTTTTGTTTGGTTAAAGACCGGTTTCTAACAGCTTGGATTGGGGAATGTGTAAGAAGATGGAACTGCTGCATGGGATTTCCGTATTTCCCGGAATTGCAATTGGTAGAATAAAATACAGGTTGGAAGAAGAACAAGAGACTTTTTTTCCGCAAAGCCGGAAGAAACAAGCAAAGATAAGCTTGGCGCTTCCCGGAACTATTTTTTTCCGGAAAAATGAAATACATATATTGGAGCGGGCTATTGAACAGGCAATTGAGAAGGAAAATACCTTTTATAAAAGGGCACTGCAGGAAACAGATAAAGACAGTGCGTCAATCTTTGCTTTCCATGCTTTGATTTTGAAAGATGTTGAGCTACACAAAATGATCTGTCAGGAAATTCAGAAGGGCAGTTCTGCGGATTTTGCCATACAGTCCGTATTTTTCTGCTCAATTAGCTCATTTTTCCGATTCGGATGATATGTATTTTAGGGAAAGAAAAAGGGACTTAGAGGATCTTCGACATATTTTGCTTTCTTGCCTTAGAGGAATCAAGGATGACGAGGAAAGTACGCCCTTTATCTTGATGGGAGAGGACTTAAGTCCTTCCGACACGATGCGATATCGAAAAAATACTTTTCTCGGCTTTGTTACAAGAGAGGGCTCCTTGTTCAGTCATACCGCTATTCTTTCCCGTTCTATAGGGATTCCTGCTTTGGTACAGTGTCAGGAGATTTCTCCGGAAATGGAAGGAAGGCTTTTGTATATTGGATGGATTTAGCGGAACAGCCTTTCTGGATCCGGATAAGGATTTTTTAGAGGAGTATCGGCTAAAGCAAGCTAAGGAGGAAGAAAAAAAGAAAGGCATTGCACGATTTAAAAAAATAAGCAGTGCATCAGTAAAGACAGAAAAAAATCATGCAGGTTTTTGCCAATATCGCAGATGAAACAGGGTGCAGAAGTTGCGTTGGAAAAATGGGGCGGACGGAATAGGCCTCTTTCGAACCGAATTTTTTTATATGAACAGGAATGCAGCCCCCTCAGAAGAGGAGCAATTCTTTTTGTATAGAGAAGTTTTGGAAAAGATGCAGGAAAAAGAGGTGGTAGTCCGTGTTTTCGATATAGGAGCGGACAAAGAAGTACCTTATCTTTTACAGGAAAAGGAAAAGAATCCCGCCTTGGGGATAAGAGGAATTCGCTTATGCTTACGGGAAAGAGCTTTATTCAAAGCACAGATTCGTGCATTGCTTCGTGCATCCCTATATGGAAATCTGTCCATCCTTCTTCCGATGATTTCTTCGATTGAAGAAGTCTTGGAAACCAAGAAGATAATAGAACAGTGCAAAGAAGAATTAATGCAAGAACGACAAGCATATTCGGAAAAAAATATCGCTGGGAATTATGGTGGAAAGTTCCTGCTCTCTTATTTATTCTGGAAGATATTGCAAAGGAAGTGGATTTCTTTTCGATAGGAAGCAATGACTTAAGCCAGTATCTTATGGCTATGGATAGAGAAAACGGGACTAATGGAGAAGTGCATTTGGCTCATCATCCTGCCGTTCTTAAGGCAATTCGTGAAAATAGTGGAAAAAAATCGCATAAAATCGGAATTCCTATCGGAATTTGTGGAGAGATGGCGGCAGATTCTTCTTTGCTTCCCTTTTTTTCTTATCAATTGGAGTGACAAAACTTTCCGTTAATGTGCCGTCAATCCTTCCGCTTAAGGGAAGAATACTGGAAAGCGAAAGTCAAAAAGGAAGAATAGGATTTCGTTGACGGGAAAAGTATCCTGAAGTACACTAGGAGCCCTAAAGTATTGTGAATGGTCGCTGCCGGGAAACCGGGAGAGGAAAGTCCGGGCTTCATAGAGCAGGATGCCTGATAACGTCAGGTTGAGGGCGACTCACAGGAAAGTGCAACAGAAAATAACCGCCGTTTTATACGGTAAGGGTGAAAAAGGCGATGTAAGAGATCACCGGTTTCCTGGTAACAGGAAATGCAATGTAAACCCCATCCGAAGCAAGGTCAACAGAGAGCATAAGGCTGCTCGTCTGCTCTCAGGTAGACCGCTTGAGACTTATGGTGACGTAAGTCCTAGATAGATGACCATTTTTTCAACATAACCCGGCTTACAGCAATACTTTTAGCCCCCTCTTTCGAGGGGGCTTTTTGTATATTTCCTATTTCATTGCTGATTTTTTTGCTTATAGGACAAAACGGGCTTACAAAAAAAGCTGAAACGGTTTTTTATGATTCCACTTCCACCTTTTCCATCACTACTTTTTTAACCGGTGCATCCTGGAATCCTGTTTCTACGGAAGCAATCTCATCCACGGCTTCCAGTCCTTCAATTACCTTACCGAAAGCGGCATATTCTCCGTCTAAGTGCGGTGCATCCTTATGCATGATAAAGAACTGCGAACCTGCAGAGTTCGGATCAAAGGCTCTCGCCATGGAGATTACGCCTCGCTCATGTTTCATTGTGTTATTTACACCGTTCGATTTAAACTCACCTTTAATGCTGTATCCCGGACCGCCTGTTCCGTTTCCGGAGGGATCTCCGCCCTGAATCATGAAACCCGGAATAATGCGATGGAAAGTTAAGCCGTTATAAAAACCTTTGTTTACTAAGTCAAGGAAATTTTCCACCGTAATTGGCGCGATTTCGGGGTATAATTCTAATCGAATAGTCTTGCCACTATCCATAGTAATTCGTACAATAGGATTTGCCATTTTGTTTCTCCTTTTTATAAAAATCGATATAACAAGGGAATTTTAACAGTTTTCGTAAGAATACACAAGAAAGACGACTTTGACATAGCTTGTAGAGAAAATCAGGATTGTCAAATTCTGTAGACTGAACTTTTACTGTATAATGAGTACGGATTGCAAAGCGAGCAATATTTGCTTTTAACAAAAGACGAAGTCGGAGCCTGAGATATCTGGTTTGGATAGTGGAAAGTGTAATGTAGAAGCAGTAATTTAGAACTAGGGAAACGATTAATGCAAATGGATATAGAAGAAAATCTCTCTTACCGCTCCTGCGTGCTTTGCGGAAGGGAATGCAAAGTAAATAGAGAAGAGGGGCAGAGGGGCTTTTGTAAGGCCGGAACACGCATGCATATCGGACGTGCAAAAGCCCATTTCTGGGAAGAGCCCTGCCTTAGCGGAACGAAGGGAAGCGGAACCGTTTTCTTTTCCTCCTGCGGACTTTCCTGTGTATATTGTCAGAATCAGAGGCTTTCCCGAAAGGAATTCGGGAAGGAAATAAGTGTAGAAGAGCTGGTAGATGTATTTTATCGTTTAGAAAAAGAAGGTTGTCATAACATCAATTTTGTAACGGCGGAGCACTATAGTAGAAGTGTTCGGGACGCCATGCAGCTTGCCCGGGATAAAGGCTTCAGCCTTCCCTTTGTCTGGAATTCTTCGGGATACCAAAGAACTCAGGTTTTACAAGAGTTTGAAGGCTTAATCGACATTTACCTTATGGACTTTAAGTACTGGGAAGAGGAAATTTCTGCGCGTTATTCAAGGGCGAAAAAAATTATCCGGAGATTGCAAAAGAAGCCTTGGAAGAAGCCGTTCGACAATGCCCGGAGCTCCTTTTTGAAGGGGAAATCTTAAAAAAAGGAGTCATTCTTCGCCATCTTCTCCTTCCGGGGCAGGTGTATCAGGGGAAACAAATATTAAAATACAGTTTCGGTCGATATGGAAATCATATACTATACAGTCTTCTTTCGCAGTATACTCCTTTTGGTAATTTAGCTTGTTTTCCGGAGATAAACAGGAAGGTCTTCGGAAAAGGAATATCGAAAAGCTTGTAGATTACGCATTGTCTTTAGGAATAGAGAATGCTTTTATCCAAGAGGGGGAAAGCGCGAAGGAAAGCTTTATACCGGAGTTTTCCGTCTAGAAACGGTTTAAAGGAAAATCTTTTTTAAAGGAGAAGCAATGATTAATTTTACGGTTGGTCCGGTGATGGCACCGGAGGAAATTCTTTCTATTGGAGCGGAGCAGGTACCCTATTTCAGAACTTCGGAGTTCTCCGAAATTATGCTGGAAAATGAAAAATATATCTTAAAGTACAGTAAGGCAGGGCGGAATGCTCGAGCTGTCTTTATGACTTGTTCCAGCTCGGGCTCCATGGAAGCCGTGGTGATGAACTGCTTCACAAAGGAAGACAAGCTTTTAGTGATTAACGGAGGAAGTTTTGGAGAGCGCTTTGTACGTCTTTGTGAGATCCATGAAATTCCTCATGTCCCGATTATGCTCGAACACGGGCAAAAAAAGCTAAGCAAAGAAAAAAACTTTACGAGTATGACGGACAGGGCTTTACGGGACTTCTTGTCAATGTGGATGAAACCTCGACAGGAGTACTGTATGATACCGAAATGCTTGGGGCATTTTGCGAGAAAAATCATTTGTTTTTTGTCTGTGATTGTGTATCTTCTTTTCTGGCGGATCCTTTTTGACATGGAGAAAGTAAAAGCGGATATTATGATAACGGGATCGCAGAAGGTTCTCGCCTGTCCTCCGGGCATTTCCATTATCGTCTTATCGGAAAAAAAGCGGTAGAGAGAGTGAACGATCTAAAAACAAAAAAAGCATGTATTTTTAATTTACAGGACATGTTGAAAAAAATCAGGAGAGAGGGCAGACGCCCTTCACTCCGGCAGTCGGGATTCTTTTACAAATTAATGCACGACTGAAGGAAATTGAGAGACTGGGCGGTGTAGAGAAAGAAGTGGAAAGAGTAGCCTTGCAGGCTGAGGATTTTTCGAGAGAAAGTAAAGAATTTGCCCTTTGAATTTGTGTCTGAAAGTCCTGCCAATGCGGTAACTCCCTGCATCCGATTGTGGGAAATGCTTATGAAATAGTTCTCCGTCTTAAGGAGGAATACGGGATTTGGATTTGTCCGAACGGAGGAGATATGAAAGAGAAAATCTTCCGTGTCGGGCACATCAGAGCGCTAAGTCACAAAGATAACAGCATCTTAGTGAAAGCCTTTCAAGATTTACAAAATCGCGGATTATTATAATAAAAGAGATGACAAAAAAATTAGCAGATTACAAAAAAATGGAAGTAGATTACAATAAAAGAAGATAAAAAAAGCAGCAGATTATAAAAAAAGTAGAGTACGATAAAAGAAGCAGACCACTATAATAGAAACAGCTAAAATAAACAGCGACAATAAAAAGAAATAGACTGGATTGATTGTTGATGAGGAAAATACTATGATACTGGCACTCGATGCGGGAACAACAAGCACAAGAGCGATACTTTTTTTAACGAAGAGGGAAGACCCGTTTCTTCCGCGCAAAAGGAATTCCCACAGTACTATCCGAAGGCGGGCTATGTAGAACATCATGGAAATGAAATCTGGCAGGCTGAGCTTTCCGCGGCAAGGGAAGCTGTGGAGAAGTCTGGAATTCATCCTTCTAAAATACAGGCTATCGGTATCACGAATCAAAGAGAAACTACCCTTGTCTGGGACAGGGCTACAGGGATTCCTATTTATCCTGCCATCGTCTGGCAGTGTAGAAGAACCACGGAAATGATAGAGAAGATGACAAAGGAAGATCCCTCTACCATAGAGCTTATTAAAGAGAAGACGGGATTGGTCTTTGATCCCTATTTTTCCGCAACCAAGCTTTCCTGGATTTTAGACCATGTGGAGGGTGCAAGGGAAAGAGCGGAAAGGGGAGAGCTTTGCTTCGGAACCGTGGATACCTGGCTGATTTATAATTTAACCAAAGGAAGATGCTTCGTTACCGACTATAGTAATGCGAGCAGAACGCTTTTTATTTAATATCCATAGCCTCGAATGGGATGCGGAGCTTTGCGCACTTTTTCGGATTCCTATGGCCATGCTTCCTGAGGTTCGCCCTTCTTCTTCCTTTTTCGGAGAGACGGACGAGGAATATTTCGGAAGAAAAATTCCAATCTGCGGAGTGGCAGGAGACCAACAGGCGGCACTTTTTCGGACAATGCTGTTTTCAAAAAGGCGATGTGAAAAAAATACATACGGCACGGGTTGTTTTATGCTGATGAATACGGGGGAAGACTGCGTCCCTTCTCATCATGGTCTACTTAGTACGATTGCCTTTGGCATAAACGATAAGGTCTACTATGCATTGGAGGGTTCTGTCTATGTTGCAGGAGCCGTGATTCAGTGGTTAAGGGATGAATTGCATCTTCTGGATGATTCTAAAGATTCGGAATATTTTGCGACTAAGGTAAAGGATACGCACGGTTGCTATATTGTACCTGCTTTTACAGGGCTAGGAGCACCGTATTGGGACCCGGAGGCAAGAGGCTCTATCACCGGTCTTACCCGGGGAGTGAATAAAAATCACATTATTCGTGCTGCTTTAGAATCCATTGCCTTTCAGAGCAGAGATCTCTTAAATGCCATGGAGCAGGATACCGGACAAAGACTGAGAAGTCTTCGCGTAGACGGAGGAGCCTCCGGCAATAATTTTCTCATGCAATTTCAGGCGGATATTATGCAGGCTTCGGTGATTCGACCGGCTTGCATTGAAACTACGGCATTAGGCGCGGCGTATCTCGCCGGTCTTTATTGCGGTTTTTATCCTTCTATGGAGAGCCTTGAGGAAAGGCACCATGTGGAAATGGAATTCTTCCCGAAAATGCTTCGAGAGGAAAGAGAAATGAAGCTCTCCGAATGGAAAAAAGCATTAAAGAAAAGCTTAAGCGATTATAATAAGCCGGAGTAGGAAAGAGAAAAATAGAGAAATAAAAGAGCAAATAGAAACGAGGAAAAATGCAAGTAACGAATACCACCTGCACAGTGTGCAGAAGAAATTGTTTTATCAGTGTAGAGCATGATGATCATGAGGTTTTTGCCGTTTATGGGAATTCCTGCCATAGAGGAAAGGAAGCAGCCATAGAAGAAGCCCTCGCAAAAGGAAAAAGAAATTCTTAGGAGAAATCAAAATAATCGGAGAAAAGGAGCTCCTTCCCGTCCGTACCGGAAGGGCATGATTCCTAAGGAAAAAAATTCGCTGAAGCGGAAGCGTTCTGTAAAAAAATTCCGTATCCCAAAAGCCAATCCGAATAGGAGACATCCTCGTGACAAACTTTCTGGATACTGGAGTGAAATTTAATCGCTTTAAAGACGATATCATAAAAGCATGGAGTGCCTTCTCAAAGGGACGGATTTATGCTTAGCAACTTTTATAGGGACTGAAAGACAGGGGTAGTTCTCCGCCGGTGGGTACTTGCGAAAAACAAATGAAATGCAGTTTTTCGCTTAGTATCCCTACGAAAGGACAAACTTTTCATCAGAAAAGTTGTCCTGTACAAGACCAACTTCTGAAGGAAGTTGCTTTTGCAAAGCAAAGTGAGCAATGGGCTACCGAGCCCATGCTCAGTCAGGCGAGGCTAGCAGAGCGTGCCCCTGATTTTTTCAGTCTCTATAAAATGCATATTCATGGTCTTTTTGAGAGGTACTCCATGTTTTTCTTATAATCCTATAAAATTACTAGGAATACTATTGTCACACCAGTAGTCCTGCTTTATAATGCGGGGAATGTAAGGGAGGAAGAGATGTTATTGTATTTTTGTACTCAACTTACTGCTAAATCAAATTATGGAATAATACATATCAGCTTAAACGTAAGGCGGCATTAGTAGATGGAGGAGTTATGGCAGATTTGCTGGACATTAAAAATTTATCTGTTTCCGTAGAAGAGAAGGCCATTCTCGATGCGGTTAATTTGACTATAAATAAAGGAGAGACCCATGTTTTTAATGGGACCGAACAGGGGCAGGAAAGTCCACCCTCGGAAATGCCATTATGGGAAATCCCCGCTACATCATTACCGGAGGAGAAATCGTATTTAACGGTGAGAATATCACTGCCGAGGCGGTGGATAAGAGGGCGAAGAGAGGCATTTTCCTTTCCTTCCAAAATCCGCTTGAAGTACCGGGAGTAAGCCTTGGAAACTTTATCCGTTCCGCTATGGAGCAAAGATTCGGAAAGAGAATCCGTCTATGGGACTTCCGTAAGGAGCTGAAGGCTTCCATGGATATCTTGGGTATGGATCACAGTTATGCGGAAAGAGACTTAAATGTAGGTTTCTCCGGCGGAGAGAAGAAGAAAGCTGAGATTTTACAACTCCTTATGCTAAAGCCGGAGCTTGCCATTCTGGATGAAACCGACTCCGGACTGGATGTGGACGCAGTTCGTACGGTGTCCGAAGGAGTGAAGGCGTATCAGAAAAATATGGACGGCGCGCTTCTTATCATCACCCACTCCACAAGAATCCTGGAGGCACTTAGCGTAGATAAGACGCATGTTATCGTAAATGGGAAAATCAAGGCTACCGGAGACGGCAGCCTGGTCAATAAGATTAATGATGAGGGCTTTGAGTCCTTCTTAGAGGGTTAAAGTATGGCAAAAGATAGAGCAATAGTAGAAGATATCGATCGCTCCCTCTATGATTTCCGCTATGAGGAAAAAGAAGGAGAGTTCTATAAGATAAAAGAGGGATTGACCGAGGATATCGTTCTCGAGATTTCCGAGAAGAAAAAGGATCCCAAGTGGATGCGGGATTTTCGTTTAAAATCCTTAGAAATATACCATAAGTCGGAAATGCCGAACTGGGGGCCGGATATTTCAGGACTGAACGTAGACAACATCGTGACTTATGTAAAACCGAATACGGAAATGTCTCAGAGCTGGGAAGAGGTGCCGGAAGATATTAAGAATACCTTTGAGAAGCTCGGGATTCCTGAGGCAGAAAGAAAGAGCCTTGCCGGAGTAGGAGCGCAGTATGACTCGGAGCTCGTTTATCATAATCTCCAGGAAGAGGTGGCAAGACAGGGCGTTATTTATACCGATATCGAGTCTGCATTGCATGGTCCCTATGGAAAAATGATTGAAGAGCACTTCATGAAACTGGTGCCACCGACAGACCACAAGTTTGCCGCACTTCACGGAGCGGTTTGGTCAGGCGGATCCTTCGTCTATGTTCCGAAGGGGGTCAATGTGGAAATCCCCCTGCAGTCCTATTTCCGCTTAAATGCGAAGGGAGCGGGACAGTTTGAGCATACCCTGATTATTGTGGATGAGGGTGCACAGCTTCATTTTATTGAGGGCTGCTCTGCACCGAAGTACAATGTGGCGAACCTCCATGCAGGCTGTGTGGAGCTCTTTGTCGGGAAAAATGCGAAGCTTCGCTACTTCACCATCGAGAACTGGTCCAAGAATATGTATAACCTAAATACAAAGAGGGCAAAGGTAGAGGAGAACGGGATTATGGAATGGGTTTCCGGCTCTTTCGGTTCCCATGTTTCCTATCTTTACCCGATGACCATTTTAAAGGGAGACAATGCGCGTTCCCAGTTCACAGGAGTAACTTTCGCCGGAAAGGGACAGAATCTTGATACCGGAGCAAAGATGGTGCATATCGGTAAGGACACCAGCTCCTTTATCAATACCCGTTCGATTTCGAAGGGCGGCGGCATTTCCACTTATCGCTCTGCTGTAGTGATTCAGAATCAGGCTAAGAATGCGAAGTCTGCCGTTTCCTGTCAGTCCTTGATGCTCGATGACGAGTCCCGTTCCGATACCGTACCGGCTATTGATGTGCGTACCAACAAGGCCGATGTGGGACACGAGGCGAAAAATCGGAAGAATTTCCGATGATGCCGTGTTCTACCTGATGAGCAGAGGAATCTCGGAAGAAGAAGCAAAGTCCCTTATCGTAAGCGGTTTTGCGGATTCGGTTTCCAAGGAGCTTCCCTTAGAGTATGCGGTGGAAATGAACAATTTGATTCGTTTGGAAATGGTTGGAGCCATCGGCTAGGAAGGAGGATAGGATGAAAGAGAATCAATTTATAATCAATAAAATGCCTGTGCCTACCTTTCGCTGGTTGAAAATGAACGAGGCAAAGCTCGAAATACCGGGAGAACTTACAACGTATCAGCCTTCCGTAGAAGGAAAGCTTCCAAAGAGGCTTACGGAAGAGAATGACTTTTTCCGGCAGTATGAGTACGGCACTGGACGATTATTTCCGGGAGGAAAGACTTCCTGTGCAGTCCTTTGTACTAAAAAGAAGGAGAGGAGAGCCCTGAATATATTCGCATGCATTTTTCAAAACGGAGAAAATGCGGTGGAGCACTCCGCTTACTGTTTTACGGTGGAAGAGGGGCAAGACTCAAGCTCTTTTTAGCGATTGAATCCTTGAAAGAGTCCAAGAATATGGCTTTTTGCAGGAAAAAGTTCTTGCTTAAGAAAAAAATGCCAAGCTGGACCTCGTCATTGCTGTAAAGAATGCTAAGGACTTTGCCCATTTACAGGATTTTTCCTTTGTTTTGGAAGAAAAGGCGAAGCTGAAACTGACTTCCCTTCTTCTCTCCGGAAAGAGTCATCATATTTCCTACCAGATTGATTTAAACGGAGATAAGTCCGAGGCGGAGCTGCATCTTGACTATGTGCTCTCTCAAAAAGAAAAAGCGGATTTTAACCTTGTAGTAAATCACAGGGGGAAAAAGACGATTTCCAATATTGTGGCAGACGGTGTACTGCGAGAAGATGCGGTGAAAATCTTCCGCGGCACCATTGACTTAAAGCATGGAGCAAAGGGGGCTTCCGGCACAGAGCAGGAAAATGTGCTTCTTATGGACGACTCCGTAGTGAATCAGACCATTCCCGTTATTCTTTGTGATGAGGATGATGTGGAAGGAAATCACGGGGCAAGTATCGGAAGACTTGATGAAGAGAGTCTTTTCTATATGGAAAGCCGCGGTCTTTCTTTGGAGGCGGCTTATGAGCTGATAGCGGAGGCTCGAATGGAAAGCGCAATCCACGGTATTATGGATAAAAAGGTAGAAGAATATATAGAAGCGGAGCTTCGGGAAAAGAGGAGTGAGGAGGAATAATGGAAGAGAGAAAAAAGAGATTGCAAGGATAAAAGCGGATTTTTCCCATTTTTTTAAAAGCGCTGACTTTTTCTATCTGGACAATGCTGCCACTACACAAAAACCCGTATTGCGTAATGGACATGATGAAACAATATTACGAGACGGAAAATGCGAATCCTCTTCGCGGGCTTTATGAGCTTTCCCTTAAGGCGACAGAAGCTTATGAGAGGGCGAGGGTTACCGTGCAGAACTTTCTGCATGCTGAAAGTCCTGAGGAGATTATCTTTGTACGAAATGCGACGGAGGGCTTAAACCTCGTTGCGCAAAAGCTACGGAAGAGCCTTTTTGAAAGAGGGAGATGAGATCCTGATTACCATCATGGAGCATCACAGTAACCTGATTCCTTGGCAGCAGGTTGCAAAAAGAAAAAGGGCGCTAAGCTCACCTTCCTGGAGCCGAATGAAGAAGGACTCATTTCTTTGGAAAGCTTTAAAAAGGCACTGAATGATAAGGTGAAAATTGTAGCCATGGCGGAAGTTTCCAATGTTCTGGGAAATCGACAGGATATCGAGACTTTTGTAAAATTGACCCATGAAAAAAATGCTATCTTTTGTTTGTGACGGTGCGCAGTCCGTGCCGCACAGAAAGGTGGATGTACAGGCCATGGATGTGGACTTTTTAGCCTTTTTCCGGCCATAAAGTTTACGGTCCGATGGGAATCGGTGCGGTTTACGGAAAGAAGGAATTACTGGAAAAAATGCCTCCCTTCCTCTTTGGCGGAGAGATGATTGAGTATGTTACGAAGGAAGATGCCACTTGGGCTGAGCTTCCCCATAAATTCGAAGCCGGTACCGTAAACGTTGGCGGAGCTGTCGGTTTGGAAGCGGCTATTCAGTATATTGAGAAGCTTGGATTTTCTTTTATCGAAGAGAGAGAAAAAGAGCTTTCCGAATACCTTATGGCAGGGATGAAGGAAATTCCCCATGTGCATATCTTGGGGTCCGAGAAGGGAAAAAATCACCACGGAATCATGACCTTTACGATTGACGGGGTACATCCTCATGATATTGCGGAAATTATGGACTCTCATAAAGTCTGTATTCGAGCAGGACACCACTGTGCGCAGCCTCTTATGAAGTTTATGGGGACGCCCAGTACCAGTAGGGTAAGCCTCGGCTTATACAATACCAAAGAGGATGTAGATGCCTTTTTGGCCGCTTTAAAAACAATCAGAGGAGCGATGGGATATGGCGAATAATACCTATTACAACGAAATATTGACGGAGCACAATATCCGTCCTCTTCATAAGTATAAGATGGAGAACGCGGATTTTTCTCTGGAAGGAGTGAATCCCAGCTGTGGAGACGATATTGTCCTGTATCTGAAGCTCGATCAGGATGAAAATATTGTGGAAGCGAGCTTTTGACGGAGACGGCTGTGCTATTTTCGCAGGCGAGCAGTGATATCATGTGCGACTTGATTATCGGAAAGAAGAAGGATGAGGCGCTCCGTCTTTCCGAAATTTTTCCTTCGAATGATTCGCGGAAAGATTACGGTAGAAGAGAAAGAAGAACTCGAAGAGGCGGGAATTTTTGGAGGATATTTCTCACATGCCCGCCCGTGTAAAGTGTGCGGTTCTGGCATGGCGCACCATGGATGAAATTTTTCAGGATGCCGCGGAGGGAAGATTGACAAGTATAGCGGAAAGTTTGATTAGTACAGTTCATAGAGAAGTTTTATAAAAATGCATGAGATCACCATGAAAAAAATAGTAGATAAAAATCTGTGCAAACAAGATATTGCAAAATTCACGAGTGATTCTTATGAAATTACTTCTTGTGAAATCTAAGAAGAAAAGAATTGACAAGCAGTTCTTTTCTTGTTAGACTGTTACAGTCTTATGACAGGAAAGTAGGTATCCACCTCACCTTGGCAGTCAAGCTGACCCGGGTTTAAATTGATTATTTACTCTGTATATTTTCAATGGTGGATTGGCTTTCAATCCACCATATTTTTATGTGGATTTTGCTCGAAAGAGCATATCACTATAACGTCTTGCTATTACGGCATTTCGTTTAAATGTAGCAAAATTCATGTGCAGAGAGGAGCTTATGGCAGCTAAAAAGAATACGGAACTGGAAATTAACGAGCAGATAAGGGATAAAGAGGTTAGAGTTATCGGTGCCGAAGGAGAACAGCTCGGTGTGATGCCCGTACGGGAGGCACAGCAGCTGGCGAGAGAGGCGGATTTGGATCTCATTAAGATTGCAGCAACGGCAACACCCCCTGTAGTGCGTATAGCGGACTACGGTAAGTATCGTTATGAACTCTTGCGTAAGGAAAAAGAGGCCAAAAAGAACCAGCACACCACTGAATTGAAAGAAATTCGTATGACACCGAACATTGATACCAATGATTTGAATACGAAGCTTTCAGCAGCAAGAAAGTTCTTGGAAAAGGGCAATAAAGTCAAGATTGCTTTGCGTTTCCGTGGAAGAGAGATGTCCAGAATGAACCAGTCCAAGTATATCCTGGATGATTTTGGAGAGAAGCTTTCCGACATTGCAATTGTCGATAAGGCTGCAAAGGTGGAAGGAAGAAATATGGCAGTGGTTTTAAGCCCTAAAAAGTAAATTCACAGGAGGCAAATATGGCAAAGTTAAAGCTGAAAACAAAGAGAGCTGCAAAGAAGCGCTTTAAGTTAACCGGTACAGGAAAGTTAGTAAGAAATAAGGCATTTAAGTCTCACATCCTTACCAAGAAGTCTACCAAGAGAAAGAGAAACTTGAGAAAAGACATCGTAGTTGACCATACGAACGAAAAGGTAATGAAGAAGATTCTTCCTTATCTGTAATGTGTGAGTAAGAATAGGAGGATGAAATGAGAATTAAAGGTGGCTTAAACGCAAAGAAAAAGCACAATCGTGTATTAAAATTAGCTAAGGGATATAGAGGCGCAAGATCCAAGCAGTATAGAATTGCAAAGCAGAGCGTTATGCGTGCTCTTACAGAGGCTTACAAGGGTCGTAAGGAAAGAAAGAGACAGTTCAGACAGCTTTGGATTGCTAGAATCAATGCTGCGGCAAGATTAAACGGTCTTTCTTACTCCAAGCTTATGTTTGGCTTAAAGAGTGCAGGCATCGAGATGAACAGAAAGATGCTTTCCGAAGTGGCAATTGCAGATCCGGAAGGATTTAAGGCATTGTGCGATAGTGCAAAGGCTAAGTTATAAGGAGAGTGTCATTTGACATTTTTGATACGGGAAAAGTATCGCAGGGATTTCCTGCGATACTTTTTTATTCATAACGAGTATCGCTCGCAAAGCGTGCGGTATCTCGTTCGCTTAAATGAAAAAAATGCAATAAATAGTTCAAATTATAAAAGTATTACAATAATCCATTTCCTTGCTAAATTTAAATAATCTTCCTATAATGGCAAAGTTGATGGAAGATATTTTTCATTCAAAGAGACTGTATAGTATCGGAAAAGGGGGAGATTTATGAAAAAGAACTATAGGAAAAATTGTTCTGTCTGCAGTATTTCTTGCGACCGCACTTTCTGCCTGCGGAAATGCAAAAAAAGCGGAGACAACTGCGGTAAGCAGTGAAAAAGTCTACAGAGGCGGCAAGTGAGAAAGGCTACAGGAGACGGAGAAAGCAGGAGAGACGGAGAAGGCAGGAGAGAAAGAAGCTGCGGATCTTTCTTCCGTAAAGGAGGAGACTGTCTATGTTTCTGCCGATTATGTAAAAGCTTTACTGGATTCCGGGAAAGACGTAAAGGTCTTGGAAGCTGCATGGGGACCAGTGGACGCGGATGAAGATTACAATAAAGCACACATTCCCGGAGCCTTTCACGTCAATACGGACGATATCGAGGAAGAAAAGACATGGAACTTCCGTAGTCCGGAAGAGATTGAAAAACTCTTAAAGAACTATGGCATCACGAAGGATACCATTGTTGTGACCTATGGAAATACGCCGGAAAAATACGGCTGATGACAGACTGGCAGCTGTTCTTCTCTGGGCCGGTGTAGAAGATGTGAAGAATTTAAGCGGAGGTATCGACGCATGGGTTAAGGCAGGGTTTGAGACAGAGAAACAGGTCAATGATCCGGTAGCAACGAAAGAAGATTTCGGGGTAAAGATTCCTGCTCATCCCGAGTATGTTCTCAGCATTGATGAAGTAAAAGAGAAGATAAAGGACGATGCAAAGTTTAAACTTGTCAGCATCCGTTCCAAGGATGAGTTCTTAGGAAAAACCTCCGGCTACTCCTATATTGATAGAGCCGGTGAGCCTTTAGGTGCTGTTTGGGGACATGATACCGATGACGGATCCTACAACAATGCGGACGGTACGGTAGTTGACCTCGCAAAGCTTGAAGAGTATCTTGGGGAAAGCGGACTTTCTCTTGAGAAAAATGATATTGCATTTCTACTGCGGAACAGGTTGGAGAGCTTCCGTTCCCTTCCTGATTGCCCATGAGAACGGCTTTAAGAATGCCTACCTCTATGACGGCGGCTGGTTCCAGTGGCAGATGGATCCGGAGAACAAGGTTCAGCTTGGCGAGCCGGGATCTTCCGATTATAAGGAAGTGCTGGTTAAGGATCTTCCTACGGATAAGGCGGCAAAGAAATAAACTGATGAAGTAGAAGATAAAGACTGTATTGGGATAAAAGCAATACATTAGATAAAAGTAATACATCAGATAAAAGCTATAGATTAGATTAAGCGTATTGCAGGATAGCACAGAAAGTAGAGGCGGTTTTTAGACTTTCTGTGCTATTTTATAGGGATGAAAATGAGAAAAAAATAATACTGTTAATCATACAGAAGATTTTTCTTTTTAGGAACAATACTCATGCTTCTTGCACTTTTACATTCTTCGTTATTTTACAATGCGAAAAAAATGGGTATGGCGCGTTATATGGTCTACTTTCGGGAGAAATGGAGCGGAAAAGAGCTGGGATCCTTTTTCCTCTTACAGTGGAGTGTTTTAGTGATTTTTACTGCTTCTTACTTTAGCTCTTTTTTTCTTATAATAAAGAGACTTTTTCACCTGTTTCGGAGGCAAGATACTAAGAGAGAGGGAGAAAAAGAGGCTTTTCCGCTTTTTCCCCGTTTCTTACAGTATAGTGCTTATCCTGTATTCTCTCCTTTACTTTTTCTCTTGTGGGATCTCCCGGAAGAGAATATACGGCAAGCCTTATTGTGCACGTCCTTATGCAGATCTTTTTCCGTGCTATTCCTCTCGACATATTTAAGGAAGGGGACATGGCATGAAAAAAATAAAAAAAGCTTTGGATTTTTCTTTTTTTCCTTCTTCTCTTTTTACTCGCCTTATTTTTTTCTTCCGGTAAAAGAGATTTTTTTCAGGGAAATGTCCTTCGTTTCTTGCAGGACAAAGCGGAGGAAAAATTTCATTTTTTCCGCTTTTTCTTTATCTTGTGCTTTGTGCTCTTGCGGGAGCTTTTTTGGCTCTACCCGGAATTACTTATGCACTTATCGCCGGGACAGTCTTTCATGCTTTTTGGGGAACGATACTCTGCGCTCTTTCCGCCAGCATTTCCGCAGGAATCTCTTTTCTTATGGGGAGATACTTTCTCCATGATGCTATTAAGCCTAAACTGGAGAAGAATCCTTACATAAAGAAAGTATTTCTTTTTCGGGTGAGAAGCGGAATCTCTTACTTCTCCTCTTTTTGACGAGAACCATACCGGTTTTTTTCCCTTTAACCTGCAAAACTATGCTTACGGTATCACGGATATCCCCTTTTCTCTTTATTTTTTTATCGAGCTTCCTTTTTATGATTCCGGGGACGGCAATGTATACCGTAGCCTTTCGCCGGTCTTACGGAGAAAAAAAGAATCCCATACTTTACTTCGGAATTTCGCTTGGGATTTTAGTATTGCTTCTTCTGGCCTCTTTTCTCTTTCAAAAAAAGAAAAATGCAGTAGAAAAGATAGCGTAAAGGAAAGCAGTGTAAATGATATAAAAAGAAAATAGTATATGGGATATAAAAAGAAAAATAGTGTATAGGGATATAAAATAAATAGTACTAATCATAAAATATAGTGCAAATAAAGTAAAAGATAAGCTATCCGCTTACCAAAGTAGAAACAGGGGTAAGAGGAAAAAAATGAGGATCATGGAAAGAGAAAAATGAAGAAGGAAATTCATAAAAAGGGTGGAAGAATGCATCCATTGCAACGCCTGTAAGAGGAAGTGCAAGTTTTTTTAACAAAATACGATATTTGTATAGGAGACAGCGAGAAGCTGAAAGCACTTGCCTATCACTGCTATCTTTGCGGAGAATGTACCCGGGTTTGCCCGAAGGGGATTGACGGAAGAGGCATTATTCTCGACTACCGAAAGGAAGAGGTAAGAGAGGGCAAATACGGCTTAAAAAGAAAGGGGCTACAGCGGTATTCTTTTTGGAAAAAAAGAATTATCTTTTTCAAAAATCACAGAAAGGCGAAGGGCTGTAAGACCGTTCTTTTTTTCCCAGCTGTAATTTTTCCGGCCTATTATCCGAAAAACCTTAGATAAGCTGGTTGCACTGCTACAGAAGGAGGGATTGAACCCTACTATGATTGCTGCGGGAAGCCGATTGAAGAGCTGGGTCTTACGAAGGAAGCGGAAGCGATCTTCACACGGCTAAACCAGGGATTTTAAAAGACGCGGGAATTGAAGAAATTATCCTTGTCTGTCCCAAATTGCTTTTTATCATTTTGGGGATAAGCTGAATGTAAAAATCACCACCATTTATGAGAAGCTTTCTGAATTAAATATTGGAAAAAAAGCTTTCTACGGAAGAGTACGAGTGCTTCTTCCCCTGCCCCGACAGAGAGGATAAACGTTGGCTTCCGAAGCTTTCTCCCTTTCTTTCGGGAGAGCTTTCCGAAAAGAAAAATCTGCAGTGCTGCGGTATGGGAGGCTGTGCCTTCATTCAGGAACCTGCGCTTTCAAAGGGAAATGGCGGAAAGTCGACCGAAGGAGAAGAAGCTCATCAGCTACTGCGCAACCTGTATCGGGCAGTTTGCAAGATTCGGAGAGAGCGAGCATTTTCTGCCCCTTATTCTGGAAACAGGAGAAAAAAAGCAGATTACACTCACTCCTTTTTGGAATCGGCTTAAACACAAGTTTTATTAAAGGGATAAAGGTAATTAAAGGGATAAAGGTAATTAAAGGGATAAACGTAATTAAAGGAATAAAGGGAAGAAAAGAGAGCGGAGACTGTAGATGGAGAAGAGAAGTCGAAAGGAGCAAAGAAAAATGCTGACGAAAGTAAACAAGATGTCTAAGGCCTTGCCTGCGTCACCTGTTAAGAATAAGATATTGCACGCTCCGAAAATGCTTTTTTTGCTAAGACCCGAACATCGAAGCAGGCTCTCATACTCTTTACGAGGCTTCCGATTGCAGGGAAGACGAAGACCAGATTGATTCCGTATCTTGGAAAGAAAGGAGCAAGGGATATACACCTTGCTTTGCTCCAAGATTTTTGCGAAGCTCTATCGGAACTTCCATCGAAGAGAGAAGGAGGTCAAGCTCTTTCTCTTTTTCCTCCGCTACTGCTAATGAAGTAGTAGAGGGCGCATTTGACCCGGGTATAAAAAAAGGACATTGCAGAAATGAAAATGCTTAGAAATCTCTTTCCCGATGCCGAGTTTGTGCCGCAGGAGGAGAAGATATTTTTCCTAAAAATGAAAAATGCCTTTTCTCTATACTTTTCAAGAAGGCTACAGCTTTTCTTATCTTGTCGGAGCGGATATTCCGTTTCTTTCCGAAGATAGCTTTTGTAAAGTCTTTTCTGCAGGGCGATCCGGGAAAAATGTACTGGGAGAGAGTCTTGACGGAGGCTATTACGGAATCGGATTGCAGAGCAGGGTGAAATCTTCCGAGCTTGATAAGATCTTTTCATTTGGAAAGAAAAGGGAAGATTGCAAAAGTGAATTCGGAGCAGAATCGTTTAATGAAGCCGGAATGTGCGGAAAGAGAGAGCAGGAACAGGAAGCCGATATTTTCGAATACACAAAACCGCTCTCTATGCTACCGGACTTCCGCTTCTCCTCTTAAAGAAAAGGCGGGACATTGATGACAGGGAGGATATCGCAGCCTACAGACAGCTCATTCCTTATAACAAAGCTCTGCAGGACTCCTTTATCGGGAGAGAAATTCTAAGACAGGCGAAGATTTCCATTATCATTCCCTGCTATAAGGAGGGAGATACGCTTTCTACAATGGAAGATCAACTTCGTCCATATAAGAAGCAGGCGGAGATTCTCTTTGCTGACGGCGGGGAAAATCATTTTTCCGGAGAGTACAAGGTCGTGCCTTGCCCAAAAGGTAGAGCTAAGCAGATGAATACCGCGGCAAAGGTAGCAAGCGGAGATATTCTTTTCTTCCTGCACTGCGACTCCATTTTACCGAAAGGCTTTTTGGAAGAAATACGGGAGGCTTTACGGAAAACACCGGTGGCTTGCTTCGGCATTCGTTTCAGCCCGTCTACGCCTCTTATGACGATTTGCAGTTTTATCAGTAATCACAGAGTCTATGACAGGAAGGTGATGTTCGGTGACCAGGGTATATTTCTTGGAAGAGAGCTTTTCTTTCAGATGGGCGGCTTTCCGGACCTTCCTCTAATGGAGGATTATCAGTTTTCGCTAAACTTAAAAAAAGCCAGGGGGATTCTCATGGGACTTTGCAAGAAGAGATTGATTACCAGCGAGAGGCGATTTAGCGGAAGCTTTTTTCATAAGCTATCGATTATGTGGAAAATGAACCGACTCCGGGCAAGATACAGAAAGGGAGAGGATATCAATGCACTTGCAAAAGAATATAAAGACATTCGCTAAAGAGCCGGACTTATTGGAGAGAATTTCGGAGAGAGCCTATAGAGAGGCTTTAAGTCTTCCCGAGGAAGTTACAGAGGAGTACGAGTTTTTTTGGCAAGGGGGAATATAACGAGAACTTTTTCTTCATCCATCCGAAAAACGGAAAAAGATGTGTCTTAAGAGTCAACCACGGTTCTCAAATGCATCTAAAAAAGCAGATTTCCTATGAAGCGCATGCTCTTTCCCTTCTGGAGAAAAGCGGGAGAGTTCCTAAGGTCTATTATGTGGATGAGAAGGGAGAGAAGGGCATTCTTATTATGGACTTTTTGGAAGGACGAGCACTTCGTTACGAAACGGATCTTTCCGTTGCAGGGCAAATTCTTGCGGATATCCATAGTACTGAGTACGCGAGGGAAAAGGACCGGGGAGAGCTTCGACTTCTTTCTCCTGAAAATCCTCTGTATGCGGTGCTCTCGGAATCTGCCTCTTTATTAAGAAGCTATGAGCTAAGCCCCTTTATGGAGGAGGAAATCTACAATCGAACTCATACTCTCTGGAAGAAGGGAGTGGATCTTGAGCGAAAATATGCCAAAACACTTTCTTCCAAAGATTTTTGCATTATCAATACCGAATTAAACTCAGGGAACTTTCTTATCCGGAATGAAGAAAAAAAGTTAGAGGAAAAACCTGAGGCGGATATCAGCAGTTATCTTATAGACTGGGAAAAACCGCTCTATGCTCATTTTGCGCAAGACCTTGGACATTTCCTGGCACCGACTACCAGTTTTTGGAAGACGGATTGTATTCTCCATGAAAAGGATAGAGTTCAGTTCTTTCATGCTTACAAGGAAGCCTTGGCTGGAAGAAGGAGCTTTTCCGGGATAGAAGAACAGACCGAGCTCTTTATCCTCTTTAATTGTATAAGAGGCCTTTCTTGGTGTGCCTATGCCTACGCCGAATATCAAAAGGGGCGAGATATTCAAAAATGAAGATACCTTTCGGAAAAATCAAGGCATATCTCACGGATCCGTTTCTATCCAGTGTGGAAGAGCTGTTTCAGGAGTCTCAAATATAAAAGCTTATCGGAATTGATAGTTATAAGTTTTATAGATAAATAAAGATAATTATTATAAATCATAATCTGTAATAAAAAGAAATAATTGTTCTTATTTTTCTAAAAATGTATGATAAAATACGGAACTGTTGTATGCAATTTAGACACAATAAGGAGGATATTATGAAAAAGAAAAGTTTGGCATTAGTAGCATTCCTTGCTATGGGACTTTCTCTTACTGCCTGTGAAACGGCGGCAGCACAAAGACGGAGACCAAGCAGGAGACTTCCGCAGCTTCCGAGGGAAACGAGAAGGCGGAAGAGAAAAAGGATGAGAAAACGGACAGCGCCAAAGCGGAAGTAAAAAGAAATAAAGGGCGATGCCATTAAGAAGATCGTAGAAGATAAGAAGGAAAAAAAGAGAACTATCTGATTATCGATGTTCGTAGTGCAGAGGAATACGCTAAGGGACATATCAATTTTGCTATTAATATGCCACTGGATACTATTAAAGACCATCTTTCCGAGATTGAAGATTGGAAAGATAAGAATGTCATTCTGTATTGCAATTCGGGGAAGATGTCCGGAGAGGCTGCCGATATTCTGGTTTCTAACGGTTTTACCAAGGTGTTTAACGGAGAAGGGGTAAAGAAGTTTTCCTATGATTTAAAGACCTTCGGCAATATCCGTGCAAAGGAGCTTATGGAGAAGGCGAAAGACGCCCTTGTAGTGGATGCAAGAGAGGCAAAGGACTTTGAAGCAGGACATTTTGCTACTGCTGTCAATGTCAATTCCGAGGATCCGGCAACCATCGATGCTATTCTTCCGGATGACAAAAACACTTTAATCATTACCCATTGCTATTCCGGAAACCGTTCCGCGGTAGCTGCAGAGTATATTGCAAGCAAGGGCTATACCAATGTATGGAATTGCTTAGACGGCACGAAGGAAGTGGAGTATGATTTTTCCAAGGGAGATAAGTAATGACTAAAAAATCTTTCCTAAGAGACAGAATTTTTCTGTTCCTTGGAGTGATTGCAGTTGTGGCTCTGTACTTTTTATACGCACCGTTTAGAATGTTTTTGAAGGAAGTCTTCCGTGTTTTTGCCACGGGAGACTTTCAAAAGAGTTAAGGACTTTGTAGCGTCTTACGGGCCCTATGCTGCAGCCATTTCCTTTTTACTCATGGTCTTACAGTCTGTTGTAGCACCGCTTCCCGCCTTTTTTTGATCACCTTTGCCAATGCTGCGCTGTTCGGTTTTTGGAAGGGTGCTTTACTTTCCTGGAGCAGTGCTATGGCCGGTGCCGCACTTTGCTTCTTTATTGCGAGAACTTTGGGAAGAGAACCGGTAGAGAAGCTGACCTCTAAGGGTGCTTTAAAGAGCATAGATGAATTTTTCGAGAGACACGGTAAGCAAAGTATCTTAATTGCAAGATTGCTTCCCTTTATTTCCTTTGATATCGTAAGTTATGCCGCAGGTTTAAGCTCCGTATCCTTCTTGGGATTCTGGGTGGCAACAGGTCTTGGGCAGCTTCCGGCTACCTTGGTTTATTCCTATGTAGGAGGATTTTTGACAGGAGGAGCAAAGCTCCTTGTAACAGGACTTTTAATTCTCTTTGCCTTGGCATTTCTTATCGGCCTCGGTAAACAGGTTTATACGGAAAGACAGAAGAGTAAGGAAAAACAGAATCAAAATATAGGATAAATAGAAAAATAAGGAGTAGAAAGAGTATGAAAAAGAATGTACGAATGATTTCTCGCCTTACAGCAATGGCTATGGCAGGAGTGCTCGCTTTATCCGCTTGCGGCGGAAAGAAAGCGGAAACCTCCGCTACTACGGCTAAGGCAGAGGAAACTAAGGCGGTTGAAGAGAGTAAGGCGGAAGAGAAAAAGAGGAAACCGGTTCAGAAGCCTTTGACAAGCTTGTAGAGGAAGCCAAGGGGCAGACTGTAAACTTCTACGGATGGGGCGGAGATGACCGTTTAAACCAGTGGTTGGACGGCTTTTATGCAGAATATTTGAAGAAGAATTATGACATCACCCTGAATCGCGTGCCCATGGGGATTGAAGATATTTTGACACAGCTCTCTGCTGAGAAGAAGGCAGGCAGTACGGAATCCGACATCGACATGATTTGGATTAACGGAGAGAACTTTAAGACAGCAAAGGAAAATGATTATCTCTATGGTCCGTTTACAGCGGATTTGCCGAATTTTAAGGAGTATATCAATCAGGATGATCCGGAAACCAAGGCGGACTTCTCTTATCCGATTGACGGCTATGAAGCGCCCTATGGCAAAAGCACAGCTTGTTTTTATACGGAGACAGCAAGGTTGGAGAGTTCCCGAAGAATACCGCGGAGCTTTTGGAATTTGCAAAGGCCAACCCCGGAAAGATTACGTATCCGGCACTTCCCGACTTTACCGGTTCCGCCTTCGTCCGCAATGTAATCTATGATATTGTGGGAGTAGAGCAGTTCCAGACTGTTAAGGAAGACAAGGAAGCGGTAAGAGAACTTGTTAAGCCGGCTATGGAGTACTTGAAGGAGCTTGCTCCTTACCTTTGGAAGGAAGGAAAGACCTATCCGGAGTCCGCACCGACGATGATGAATATGTATTCCGACGGAGAACTCATCATGGGCATGAGCTATTCCGCTTACATCGTGGCAAACGGCATCAAGGACGGAAGCTTCTCCCCTGATACGAAGACCTTCCTTTTCGACAAGGGAACAATCGGAAACACGAACTACATTGCTATCTCCAAGAATGCAAAGCACAGAGCTGCCGCTGAAGTGGCAATCAATGCGATGATGGCTCCGGAAGTGCAGTTAAACCGCTATGAGACTTTAAAGACCATTCCGGTACTCGACAATACCAAGCTTTCTAAAGAGGTGCAGGACGAGTTTTCCAAGGTGGATCTTGAGAGGGTGTTCTTCCGCAGAGCGAGCTTTTAAACAAGCGCCTTCCGGAAATGCCTGCAGGACTGGTTCCGATTATCGAGGAAATCTGGCAGGAAGAAGTAGTAGGACAGTAAGATGAAAAAGAATTTCTCCTTTCTTTATCTCTTGCCTCAGATTTTCTTTACACTGCTTTTTCTACTGGCTTTGTTTTTGGGTCTTTGGGAAAGTTTTACTGTAGAGGGACATGGGAGTATAGCGCATTATAAGGAGATTTTTACTAGAGGGGATACGCTCCCCTCTATTTTCTATACATTACGGATTTCCTTTTTATCCTCCCTTTTTACGCTCCTTCTTGCGATTCTTTGTTCTTTTTCTGATTTTTACATTTTTTTCGGAAAATTGGGACAGGTTAAAGTCGATATTACAGCTTGCGATTATTATGCCGCATAGCCTGGTAGCGCTTTTTCTACTCTTTTTCCTTTCGCAAAACGGATTTATGGCAAGGATTTTTTATGCGTTAAAACTGATTTCCGATCAAAGTGCTTTTCCGGAGTTCGTCTATGACCGTTTTGGAGTCGGTGTGATCCTTGGTTACATCTGGAAGGAATTACCCTTTATGCTTTTTCGCTTTACCGCTCGCCTATTCGGTGGACGGAAAGTTGGGAGAAGCCGCGAGAACAATGGGAGCGAGTCCCTTATACAGCTTCTTTTTTATAACGCTGCCTTTATCGATTCGGCAATATCTTGCGGCTTTTTTTATTATTTTCTCCTTTTCCTTCGGAAGCTTTGATCTTCCCTATCTTCTTGGAAATACAACGGAGAGGGCCCTTAGCGTTCTGGCCTATCAGGAACTGCAAAGAGGGTTTATGAATCGCCCGACTGCACTAAGCTATAACGGAATCATGCTCCTTTTTTTCGCTCCTGCTTTCCTTCTTTTATTTCCGCTTTTTACCGAAGAAGAAAGGATAACTATGCTTGTAAAGAAAAATCCGGCGTATCAGCTGATACGCATATTGTTTCTGTTTTCGATTGTTTTTCCTTTTTGGTCCTTATTTTACTGAGCTTTTCCGAGCGCTACACATGGCCGGGGATACTCCCCGGAAACTACTCTTTGAGAGCGATTCAAAGTATTCTCTTTCAAAGAAAGGCTCTTTTTAATTGCCTATTTAGTATCTTTTTTCCGTCATGGTGTCTTTATGCACTATAATTGCTGCCTATTGCACCGCAAAATGGCAAAGTGAACACAAAGAGAGTAGCTTGCTTTCTTTTTGTATATTCCTTCCTTTTATGATTCCGTCTTCGGTTTTTTGCCATGGGAGCACAGATTCTTTTTCTGCGCCTTCCCTTTAAAAATGCCTACCTTTTCGGTCTTTCTATCGCACGTGCTGTACAGCCTGCCGTATGCAACAACTTATCTTACGGAGGGAATGCGAAATAACATCAAACGCTTGGAGGAGCAGGGAAGAGTATTCGGGGCGAGCGGCTTCTATTTGCTGTTTAAGGTGACAATTCCCTTGCTCTTTCCCTACCTTATTCCCGCATTTATGATGTCCTTTATTCTTTCCATGAGCCAGTATATCTTAACGGTGCTTCTTGGTGGAGGGAAGCTGAAGACTTTAAGTCTTATTATGGTGCCCTTTATTCAGAGCGGAGAAAGAAATCTCGCAAGCGTTTACGGACTGCTCTTTTTACTGAGCAGTTTCCTGCTCTTTCTTCTTATGGAAATACTTTTGCGAGGCTTAAAAAGGAGGGAAATAGCATGTTAAAAATAGAAAATCTGAATGTATATTTGGAAGGGAGTTCTATTGTAAAGAACTGCTCCTTAGAAATAAAAAAGGCGAAATCTTCAGTCTTCTCGGTGTCAGCGGTTGTGGGAAGAGTACCTTGATTAAAGCTGTACTGGGACTCATTCCGAGTTCTTCGGGGAGCGTTTTTCTGAACGGAAGAGATCTAACTGCGCTTCCTCCCGAAAAAAAGAGATTGTACGGTGGTTTTCAGGACCTTCGTTTATTTCCGCACCTTACGGTTGGAGAAAAACATTGCCTTTTCCTCTGCATTTTCAAAAAAGAACAAGACGGAAGAACGGAAAATCGTGGAAGAGCTTCTATCTCTTGTAAGCCTCGAGGGTTTTTCGAGGAGGACGATAGAAAGTCTTTCCGGAGGACAGAAGCAAAGAGTCGCGATTGCAAGAGCTCTTGCGCAGAATGCGGAGCTGCTCCTCCTCGATGAGCCGTTTTTCGTCTTTGGACCCGAATCTTCGAAAGGAAATGGGAGAGCTTCTCCTTCATTTGCGGGAGAAGAGAGGCCTTTCCGTTTTGCTTGTCACACATGACCATGAGGAAGCCCTGCGCCTTTCCGACCGAATTGCTTTAATGAAAGAGGGAGAAATTCTGCAATGCGGAAGAGGAGAAGAGCTTTTTCTATGCCCCGAAAACCGTCTATGCGGCAAAATTTATGGGGGAAGCCAACTTCCTTCCCGGTAGGGTGGAAAGGGGAGAATTTAAGATGCCTTTTTTTCCTATTCTTAACGACAATCACTCGTGCACAGCGCAGTCTCTTGTTGTAGCGGACAAGCCGGACGGAGAGTACTATCTTTTCCTAAGAGAGAGACAACTCAAGTTCCAGAAGGCATCGGAGCTCTACAAAAATCAGATGCTCTGCAAAAATCAGATGCGGAAGAGATGCATTTTCCGGAAGAAGCAATCGATTCAAGGGAAAAAGCGCAAGCTTATAGCAGCGCCTCTCTTTTCTATCCGATAAGCTCCCAGTGTATTGGAGACAGCTGGAGAGTTTTTTGGGAAAATGAAAACGGTCTTGTTCTTCACAATTTATCAGACAGACCTGAGGATTTAGAGCAAGTTCCGTATAGGATGGTACTGCAAGCGGAAAAAGGGAGTTATTCTATTTTTCTAAAAGAAGAGGTTTTGGAGGACTAAAAGGTGGAAACAGAAAAGATAGAAACAGAAAAGATAGAAACAGAAAAGATAGAAACAGAAAAAAACGGAAATAGAAAAAAATAGAAATACAAAAAAATAGAAATACAAAAAAATAGAAACAGAAAAAAATGGAAATACAAAATAGAGCAAGGCAAAACGAAAATAAGAGAAAAAAATTATTTTTTTGACTGCGACAATACCATGGGAATCCCGGGCTGTGATATGGATGACGGGCTGTGCCTCCTCTATCTTCTCGGAAGAGGACATCGAGCTTCTGGCCGTCAGTGCAAGCTTTTGGAAACAACCGGACCAAGGTCGTATATGATAATACAAAGGACTATGCTTAGGGAAAGGAATAGAGGATATTCCCTTATGGCTTGGAGGATTAAAAACCGGAAGACTGGGACTCGGAAAGCTCTCGAAATCTTGTAAAAGCTTGCCAGAGCCTATCCGCATGAAATTGATTTGATTGTGACCGGCTCTCTAACAAATATTGCAGGGAGCCTTTGTTTTGGATCCCGAATTCTTTAGTCTCATTAAGGGAATGTACTTTTATGGGAGGAATTACCGCACCGCTCATTTTCGAAAAAAAGGAAATGAAGGAGCTCAATTTCTCCGTAGACTATAAGGCATCTACCCTCGTTCTCCAAAATGGAGAGAATCTTCATATCATTACGGGAAATGCCTGCCTCGCGGTTATGACCTCTTATTCCGATTTCAAAGAGAGACTTGAAAATTCAAGCATCGGCCAATATATTTTAAAGAAGGAGAGTGATTGGTTCGCTTATAACGACAGGGAGTACGGCATCAAAGGATTTTATAACTGGGATATGACGACCGTCCTCTATTACTTTTATCCGGAGCTTTTTTTTAGAAAAAAGAAAATAATTCTTATTACGGAAGAGAACCTGAAAACAGGCTTTCTGGAAGAGTATCTGAAAACAGGCTTTTATGGAAGAGTATCTGGAAATAGGCTATCGGAAGAAAATCTGAAAGCGGGCTATCCGGAAGAAAAAGTTTTAGGAAGGGAACTTTACTTCGGAGAAATTAAGGAAAAGAGGAGGTAAAGCGAAGATGCTGGAGGCCTTTGCCTAGAACGTAATATTTTCAGAAAACCCTCTTTTATTCGACTTTTCCATTTCGATAAGGTGGAAAACAAAAATCGCAACAAAAATAGAAGGAGCACAGTATGTCTACATTGCAATTCGTTTTTCAGGGGCAAGCGGGTCAGGGGAAGACGGAGTTTTGTATTCGGAAGGCCTTGGAAGAGGCGGGGAAGGACTTAAATCACAATGTCTACTACCTCGTTCCAGAGCAGGATACCCTTGCCATGCAAAAAGGATTGTAATGCATGAAAAACAAGGGAAAAGAATTCTAAATCTTGATGTTTTGAGCTTCAAAGGCTCTATTATGCAAGCTTCTCTCATGTGAACAAAAAAAGTACCAGAAGTCCCTCGATGAGATGGGGAAAATCATGGTGCTTTCCCTTGTTGCGGAAAAATTAAACCATTCCTCTTCTTTACAGTATTTTCGAGGAGAACTTGAGCATCTTGGTTTTTGGAAGAATGTAAGTCTTTAATCTCCGAGTGCATGCAATATGACATTAGCCCCGACAGACCTTCGTGATGCTGCTGAAAAGACGGAGAAGAAGCTCAGCAGGATGAAAATGCAAGACATAGCCCTTCTCTATGAGGGTTTTTTACAATGGCTTTCCGAGCACCGAAAATTCACGGAGGAAGGCATTGCCGGTCTTGCTTTAGAGCAAATTGTAGAAGATCCGAGCCTTGAAAACGCCACTTTCATTTTGGACGGTTTCACCGGATTTACCCCTAGCCAGTTGCATTGTCTGGAACTGCTTTTTGAGAAAAAGAACAGCATCCTTATTTCTTTGGAGATTCGAAGTCGTGAAGAGGGAAATCTCTACGATAAGCATGATTCCTCCTCTCTGTTTTATCTGACCAAGGATGCTGTGGAGTCTGTTGAAAGGTTTAGCACATCAGCTGAATGTGAAGCTTCTTCCCGCAGTGAACCTAAATCTCTTTGACAGTATCAGCGGAGAAAAGAGAGAGGCGGGAGTTCCCTATCCCCGCTTTAGAGACATTCCTGTATTGCAGAAGATTTGTGATGATTTTGCTACGGGAAAGAGCTTTTTCCTCTGTAGAGCAGGAATTCTCCTTCGAGAGGCTCCGGATATTCAAAGAGAGGTCGAGGATGCAGGAGCCTACATTCATCATTTGGTAAAGGACAAGGGCTATCGTTATAGGGATATCTCCGTTATTATTCCGGATATAGAAAGCTATAGAGATATTCTTTTTAGCAGATGGAAGGAATTACAGATTCCATTTTTTCTGGAAGAAGATATACAGCTTTTTGACTCTCCCTATGGAAAAGTGATTCGCTCTGCACTTTTGCTTACGGAAAAGGATTTTCTTTTCGATAGCGTTTTCCGTTATCTTCGCTCCTTTCCCTATAGGGGAAAAAGAGGCTGAAAAGTTTACTTGATGAGTGGGAGAACAATGCCAGAGCAAGAGGACTAAAAGGGAAAAAGCCTTTCAGTCCTTACTGGATATTCCTACAGCTGTAAAGGATGGAACTGCAGGCGAAGATAGTGTCCGTGAGAAGAAATCAACTGTCGGTGAAGATTCGACTGATGACAAAGAGCAGATTGATGACAAAGACTTGACTTCCGTAAAAGAGATGAACGTGCTTAAAGAGCAGTATAGCGTAGAGATAAAAAGTATTGTGTCAGGACTTGGAATTTCTCTTTCATTTTTTATGAGGAAAATGCCGATGCCTCTCTCTTAAAGGAACGAATGGACTGTCTTTTTCGTCTTTTGCAAAATACCGATTTGGCGGAAAGGGTGGAAGAATCCCTTTCTTTCTTAGATGCGGAAGGCATGGAAAACAGACGGGAAAGCTATCACAGAAGCATAGAAGAAATCCATGAAATCATGGATAGAATGAGAGAAAGCCTGGGGAGATTCCCGTTTCTAAAAACCTTTGCCCTGCTTTTTGACCTTGCTTTCTCCGTAGAAAAAGTTAAGACAGATTCCCGCAACTCTTGATCAGCTGGTTGTAGGAGATTTAAGACGGTCTCGCTTTCACAATCCGAAAAGCCTTTTTATTTCTCGGTCTAAACTCCGAGTTTCTTCCGGCACCCCTAGGAAGCAAGAATATTCTCAGTGAAAAGGAAAGAGAGTTCCTAAGAGATAAAGGCTATCGTCTATCTCCTTTAGCTTGGGAAGAAGGTTATATTGAGAAATACTATGTATATAAGGCCTTTCTAACGCCGAGTCAGGAGCTTTACTTGTCCTATCCCCGCGCGTTACGAGACGGAAAAAGCGGTAAGCCAAGCTCCTATATTTTTAGAATTAAAAGAGCTGTTTCCGTGGCTGAAAGCTTCCTATTCCCTTAAGGAAAAAAAGAGATTTACAATGAAAAGAAAGCAAGGGAGGAACTGGCGAGAGAACTTCCTGCAATGTGTAAGAAGAGTATTTTTCCAAGAAAAAGCTTGAACTGGAACACCGTTTTTAAGACGGAAGCCTTCAGTTTATTGCATTACCTTTGGAATAAGGAAGAATACCGTGAGAAGGTAGAGAAGCTGCTGGATGCCTTATTCTTTGAAAATAGAAAAGAAGCTCTTTCAACAGAACTCAGTAAAGCTTTGTATGGAGAAACCATAAAAAGGCTCCGTAACCAGAATGGAGCTTTTTCACTGCCTGTCCTTTTGCCCATTTCTTGCAATACGGATTAAAACTGAAAGAAAGAAAAAAACAAAGGAAGTACAGGCCTTTGACATTGGAAACCTTTACCACAAGATGGTAGAGCTTTTTCTTTAAACGAATGCTAAAAAGCGGAAATGATGCGGAATTCTTTGGAGAAAAAGCTGGAGAAGATTCTGAAAGAGGTGATTGAAGAGAGTATGCTGGACCCTCAATTTGCTGTTTTTTTCAGGAAGGGGGACGGAATCAGTACCTGCTTCGAAAAGCTTTCACAAAATGGAAAAAAAGGATTCTTTGGGCTTTGGGAAAACAACTTCTTGCAGGGGATTTACGACCCTAAAAGCGATAGAGCAGGACTTTTATTTTTGAAGAAGACGGATTAAGTCTCAGGGAAGAATCGACAGAGTGGACAGCTTTCTTACGGAGGATCAAAAGACTCTTTTCTTAAAGGTTCTTGACTACAAGAGTGGAAAAAGGACTTTTTCCTTAAAGCGCCTGTTTGCAGGTCTTGATTTACAGCTTCCTTTATATATGGACTATGTACTGAGAAGAAGGAAAAAAACATAAAGATATGGAGATTCTTCCTTCTGCCATGTTTTATTTTACGATGGATAATCCTGCCCTTCCTTACGATCCGGAGAAGGATGCAGAAAAGGAACGCCTAAAGGCCTTAAAGCCGAAGGGACTTGTCAATATTTCCGAGGAAAGCCTGTCCCATTTGGAAAAAGCTGGATGCCGGAGAAAGTCTATGTCTTCCTGTTCAGGTGAAAAAAATGGAGCGGTAGAAGAAAAAGGGCGCTGCGGTTTCCAAGGAAAAAGTTTGACGCCCTTCTTTCCTATGCAAAGAAGAAAATGCGGGAAGAACATAGAAGAATTAAGGCGGGTGAAAAAGACATTTTTCCCATGGAAGAGGGAAATGAGCAGACAGCTTGCTCCTACTGTCCCTATCACAGCATCTGCGGCTTTGATGAAAATATCCCGAACTTCCGCTATCGTCGATTGGAAGATAAGACGGAAGAAGAGTTTTGGACGGAAATTCTAAAAGATGCAGAAGTGAAAATGAAAGAGGAAGGGAAAACAGAAGCTAAAAGCGGAACAAGATTCGGACTGTAGAAAACAAGGAAATGGAAGCGGAAAAAGAAAGCGACGAGAAAGGGGGATGAGTAAGATGCCAAGGTGGACAGAAGAACAGCAGAGTGTAATTTCTCATCGTGATGGGAATCTCTTGGTTTCCGCAGCGGCAGGTTCAGGAAAAACGGCGGTACTAGTAGAGCATGTTATTGATCGCATCTTGGATAAGGACAATCCGATCAGCCTTTCCTCTTGTTTTAATGACCTTTACAGAAGCTGCAGCGGCGGAAATGAAGGAAAAGAATTAAAGCTAAGACTGACAGAGGTCTATAGTGAAACGAAGGACAGTTTTCTCCAAAGAGAAATAACACTTCTTTCTACAGCGAAAAATCAGCACCATTGACTCTTTTTGTAAAAAAACTCATTCAAGAAAAATTACAGCAGTCTCGGAATAGAACCCAATTTTTCGTATCGGAGAAGAGAATGAGCTTTCTCTCCTTCAGGAGGATATCATAGAAGAATTACTGGAGGAGGAATACAGTAAGAGCGAGGCAGCTTCCTCTCCCTTTGTGGATCAGTTTTTCCAGCGGAAAACAGGATAAAGGCATCCAGAAATCATTTTTAAAAGCTCTATCGCCTTGCGACCTCGAACCCTTCGGAAGAGTACTTAAAAAATCTGGAAAAGGATTCCGAAGTAAACTGGAAGGGATACCTTCTGCATCGTATACGAGCAAGTATTCTGGAATTAAAGAATATTCTTCGTGACGGCCTTTTGCTATGTGATGAAGAAGGCGGGCCGATGGAGTATAAGGAAAGATTGGAAGACGAGTATGAAACACTCTTGGCCCTTTTCCAAGATAAAGAATCAGGAAGAGCATGGAAAAGTTCTTCGCTTTCTTATAGAGAAAATACAGGCAATCGAATTCGGGCGTTTAAAGAATTCCAAGGCGGAACGAAAGGACGAGGTCAAGGCAAAACGAGACCTTGTGAAGGCGGTAATTCAAAACTGGCAGAAGAATTACAGCATTTTACCGGAAGATATAGAAGATAAAATGGAAACGGAGGGAAGAAAACGATTGCAGGAAGCGATTCGTTTAAGTCTTCTCTTTTTGGAGCGATATCAGGAGGAAAAGCGGGAAAGAAATATCCTGGATTTTTCTGATTTGGAGCACTTTGCACTGAAAGCTCCTTTATGAGGACCAGGAGGGTGAAAAAGTATACAGCGCCATAGCAAATGAACTTGCGGGGGAGCTTTCAGAGATTCTTGTGGATGAGTATCAGGACTCCAATATGGTGCAGGAATATATTGTAAAAGCGCTTTCCAAAGAGCGTTTTTCTACTGGAAATGTCTTTCAGGTAGGAGATGTGAAGCAAAGCATCTACCGCTTTCGATTAGCAAGACCGGAACTTTTCCTTGAAAAGTATTATGATGAAACTTATCCAAAGATTTTTTTGCAGAAGAATTTCCGTTCTTTTAAGGGAGTTATTGATGTCGTCAACGCCTGCTTCTATAAAATCATGAAAAAGGACTTGGGCGGTATAGAGTATGACAGAGAAAGCAGTCTTTTCTTAGGAAGAGAGGAAAAAGAGGGGGTAGACGATCAAGCAGAGCTTCTTCTAACGGAAACGGAAGATTCTGAAGAAAGCGCTCTTAAGCTGGAATGCAGGATGATTGCACAGACAAATCAAGGAATTGCATCATCAGGGAATAGAATATAAAGATATGGTGATTCTTCTTCGTTCTCCCAAAAAATCCGCAAAGGATATGGTGGAAGTATTTACGGAGGAAGGGATCCCCTCTTATGCAGAGAGTGCAGGCGGATACTATTCTCAGCCTGAGGTGGAAACGCTGTTGTCCATGCTTTCCGTGATTGACAATCCGAAGCAGGATATCGCTCTTGCGGCAGTTCTTCGTTCTCCTATGTACTCCTTTACGGATGAAGAACTTAGCTTTCTTACTATAAAATATGGCAGTCTGGTCTCTGCTTTTGCTTGTTTTTCGGAAGAAAAGAAAAATTCTTCCACGGAAGTAGGAGAAAACTCTTCTTCGGAAGGAGAAGAAAAAGGTAGCGAATCGGCTCACAATCCGAAAGAAAGTGGAATCGGCAAAAATAAAGCGGATTATCCTTCTGAATTGGATGGAAAATGGGAGCATTTTTGCCGGAGTCTGGAAAGATATCGAATTTTATCCAGAAATCTACGCATCCATGAACTCCTGTATATGCTTTATGAGGAAAGCTCCTACTATCTTTATGTTCAGAGCCTTCCATGGGAGAGAAGAGAAAGGCGAATCTGGACCGATTGATTGATGATGCGAAGAAATTCGAAAAAGGAAGCTATAGCGGTTTGTTCCATTTTATCCGCTATATTGAAAAAAAGCGAGAAAGAAGGATTATGACGAGGGAGAAGCGAGTGTTTATTCGGAAAACGACAATCTTCTTCGCATTATGTCCATCCATCACTCCAAGGGCTTGCAGTTTAAGGTGGTTTTTCTTTCCCTATTGCAAAGGAGCTTTAACAAGATGGATAGCAGGAAACCATCCTTCTTGATGAGCAACTAGCATGGCCTCGGATTATATTGATTTGGAGGAGAGGATAAAATATCCTTCATTACATAGAACGGCTATTAAAGAGAAAATCAATGAAGAGAATCTGGGAGAGGAGCTTCGGCTTCTCTATGTTGCAATGACAAGAGCTGAGGAAAAGCTGATTATGACGGCAAGCTGCAGCAGCTTTTCCAAGCTGGAAAAAAAGTTTGCCGCTAAGCAGGATTTAAGTATAGAGGACTTAAGGGGAGCAAACTCTTATTTGGATTTTCTTATGCTGGCATTTTCTAAGGTGATTTTTCAGGGACTGGAGCATTCTCCTTTGAAACTTAGTCTGCTCACGCAGGAAACAATAACGGATGAAGCAGAAAAGGAGAAAGAAGAAGCGATAGACGTTGAAAAGGCACTTTACCAATTTTTGCGAGTCCAAAAGAAAAGACGATAGAGGAAGAATGCTGGGACAAGGATTTTCATTATGTTTACCCACATGAAGAGAGTACACATCTTTATCCGAAATATGCGGTATCCCTTTTGAAGGAAGAAGCGATGGAGAAGCTTAAGGAGGAGATGCACTCGCTTGAAAAGAAAGAGAAAACAGAAGTGATTCAAATTCAAGAACTTCCGAATGAAGATACGGAATTTCATTCTTATTCTGAGAAAAAAGAGAAAAGCCGCGGGGCACGGATTGGAGACAGCTTCCACCATGCTTTGGCTTTATTTGACTATAATAAGGGATTAGAACAGCTTCCGGATATATTGGAAGAAGAGGAGCTGGAACTCATTCATAGAGGAAAACTGGAAAAATATTTAGCATCTCCCTTGGGCATCAAAATGAAAGAAGCTTTTCGAGAGAAGCGACTGTTCCGCGAAAAACATTTTATGCAGGCACTTCCTTATAAGGAGCTTTTCCAAAAGGGGAGGAAAGCGAAGAAGTTCTCTTGCAAGGAATCATTGATGCTTTTATTGTTGAAGAGGACGGGATAATCCTTGTTGACTATAAAACCGATCGGGTAGGAAACGCAGCGGAGCTTGTCGAGCGTTACAGAAAGCAGATGGAACTATATAGTGCGGCATTGGTAGCTATAATAGGGATAAAAGTGAAAAGAAGAGTGCTCTATTCTTTTGCTCTCGGAAAAGAAGTAGAGCTGTGATTTACGAGTGGATTGTGTAACAAGGGTATTTTCTTTTTCATTTTATTTTGATAAAAATGAAAGCTCAGGTTATACAATCCAAATTTATTTTTTTGTACTAAGGTATATTTCGCCGATATAATCGGCAGTTTTTATCTGTAAAAATATTGCTCCTCTTTCAGATTCGAAATCATTCTTTGTAAGGAAAAGGATCTCCCTAGTTCAATTATCGATTCATTTCTATCTAAACCGGAAAGAAATCAGGAAACTGAGAAGAATCAAGAGCAAAGCATTATCTAATGCTATATTTTTGCCGATAAAAATAGAGTACTTGAAGGAGTGAGTAGAGTAAAGATGGAAGGAACAGAGGAGAATAATTCCATGGATGAAATGAACAGGAAGCCGGTGAGACTGTAACAGCGGAAAAAGAAAAGAAGGGGACGACCCAAGAAAGCGGAGACGGCAGAGCTTATTTCTGCAGAATCTACTTTGGAAAAAGAAGTGAAAAAGAGTAGTAAAGCAGCCGAAACAAAGAAATCAACCGTGAAGAAAACAACGGCTAAGTCTAAGGATGGTTCTGAAGAGGATAAAGGAGCTTCTACAAAAAGCTCATCCAAGTTCGGAAAAAGCGATGGAAAAGCCGGAAAAACAGAAGGAAAAACCGGAAAAAAAGAAGGAAAGTCCGATAAAAGCGAAAACGGTAGCTGTCAAAAAGAAGGAATCATCTGTTCAAAGAAACTTCTCTGTCCATAGATAAAACAGAGCTTCCTACAGAAATTTCTACTGAGGAGAAAGTAGAGTTGAGCTCCGAAGCTAATCTTTCTCCCATTTCTACAAAGATGGCAGTTGAAGAAAACTTCGCTTCCTATTCTGCGGAAAATCTTCCGCTTCAGACCCCCAAAGAGGAATCCGTCAAAAAGAAGGACCAGAGATGCCGATGCAAGGGCTGTTCACGGTATTTTGGAAATCATGCCGGAAGGCTACGGTTTTTATCCGTTCGGAGAATTTTTCTTCCGGGAGACCAGGATGTCTATGTAAACAATCTGATGATTCGCCGTTTCCATCTGAAGACGGGAGATATGCTTTACGGCTATGCCAAGTCCAGAAATCCGCAAGAACGTTACAGTGCATTGCTTTACATTGAAAGAGTAAATTCACTTCCCCTTTCCGCAATTTTCGGTCGTTCCGATTTCGACAAGCTGACTCCTATCTTTCCGGATGAGCGTATTCCCATGGAAAGAGAAGGAAAGCGTGTTTCCACCTCACTTCGGGTCTTGGATCTCTTAGCTCCGATTGGAAAAGGGCAGAGAGGAATGATTGTTTCTCCTCCTAAGGCCGGAAAAACCACTTTGCTAAAGCAGATTGCACAGTCTATTTTGAAAAATGAACCCGATATGACTCTTATGATTCTTCTGATTGACGAGAGGCCGGAAGAAGTAACGGATATGATGGAAGAGGTAGTTGGAGATAAGGTACAGGTTATTTATTCCACCTTTGATGAACTTCCGGAACATCATAAGAGAGTAGCGGAGATGACCATCGAAAGAGCAAAGCGTCTGGTTGAACAGGGACAGGATGTGTGTATCCTTTTAGACAGTATTACAAGGCTGGCAAGAGCCTATAATCTGATTGTTCCTTCTTCCGGAAAGATTCTCTCCGGCGGTATGGATTCAGCGGCATTGCACATGCCGAAGCGTTTCTTCGGCGCGGCAAGAAATATCCGTGAGGGCGGAAGTCTTACCATTTTGGCCACTGCTTTGGTGGATACCGGATCTCGTATGGATGATGTGATTTATGAGGAATTTAAGGGAACGGGCAATATGGAACTGGTATTGAATCGTGAACTGCAGGAAAGACGCATTTTCCCGGCAATCGATATTCAAAAATCCGGCACCAGAAGGGATGACCTTTTGCTTAGTCCGCTAGAGAAGGATGCGGCAGATTTTTTACATCGTGAACTTTCCTCTGATAAAAAGAGCGCTGTGGAAGACACTTTGTCTCTTTTTGACAGAACGCTAAACAACATTAAGCTTTGCGAAACTCTGGTAAGGGGAAGAAGTATAAGTTCCATGGACAGACCTTCTACGGAACGAAATGAGAATGTCTACGTTCGAGTCAATAAAAAAAATTTTTAAAAATAAATGTAACCTTTACAGATATCCTCTGTCTCTATATATGTGGATAAAAAAATGGATCCACAGAAAGAGCGAGCTAACCGCTTGTTAGAGATGGAGGATAAAAATGAAAAACACTTTAACTGAAAAAGAATGCTTTATGGAAGAAGGCAGCTGTCCTTTCCCTTTCCCGTGCTCATGGGGGCATCCATGATGGCATGTGGAGCTAAGGGCGGAAGCAGTGCTGCTGAGAAGAATACAACTGTGGCTGCCTCCGAGACTGCAAAGGAAACAGAAAAAGCGGAAGAAAAGAAAACGGATGGGGAAGAATTGAAGGGTAAGATTTCCGAAATCAAAGACTTCATGTTTACCGTAACCACGGAGGATGGAAAGTCCTATGCACTAAGCTTTGACAAAAAAAGCCGGAGGGACTTAGCGAGGTAAAGGACGGAGATGAAGTTGTTGTACATTACACCGGAGAACTTTCCGAGGCAGATGCCTTCACAGGAGAAGTTCTTTCTGTAGAAAAAGCCTAATCTGTAGAAAAGCATAATCGGTTCACACTTCGGACAAATTTTTTTCTTATTCTCTTACGTTAGAGTGTAATGAAAATCAGAAAAATTTGTAGGTGAGTATGGAAGATCAGCAGATCATAGATTTGTTTTTTGCACGAAGTGAAGAGGGGATTCTCCGTTTGCAGGAGCAATATAAGGCGTACTGCGGAAAAATAGCAGGACAGATATTATCGCAAAAGGAAGATGTGGAAGAAATCCTTAACGATACCTGGCTAAGCGTCTGGAATGCAATTCCTCCGGAGAAACCCCTGTTTTTAAAGGCTTATTGTGCAAAAATTGTGAGAAATTTTGCGATTAATCGATTAAAGATGTTGCATGCTAAAAAAAGCGTGCGGGAAATGATTTTATAGAAAGTATAGACGAACTCGGAGAAGATATACAGCTTTCTATTAATAATGTAGAAGAGCATATCAATGAAGATGCTCTTGTTGCGGCTATCAATGCATTTCTCGGAGAACAAAAGAAAGAGAGTCGAGTTTTCTTTATTCGCCGATATTTTTTTATCATGAGGAGATTAAAGAGATAGCGGAGCGCTTTAATGCAAGCGAAAAGTAAGGTGAAGGTGAGTCTTTATCGTATGAGAGATGCTTTAAAGAAGAAGCTGGAAAAAGAAGGGTTACTATGAAGGATTGGAAGCTGATAGATGCGATAGGAAAAATTGATGATCGTTTTATTCTGGAAGCCGATGAGGAAGCCGTGAAGTGCAAAACAAAGCTTTTTCCTTCCACGGAAAGGAACTAAGAAAAGGAGTAAAACATCCTTTTATTAAGACTGCAGTTGCAGCTTGCCTTATGCTTTCCCTGATTCTTCCCAATGTTTCGGAACAAAGTGCATATGCACTACAGGCGATTCCGGGTCTTGGACGATATTTCCAGTTCATTACCCTTCGGAAGTATTCGTTTAATGACGGTAATCATTTTGCTAAGGTTCAGACTCCCTATCTTGCCGTGGATGGCTTGGATGCGGAAGGAGATGCCTTAAAGGAAGAGAAAATGGTGGCCGGTGAAGCGGCAGAAAGCGAAGACTTAAGTCTTTCTGACGGTTCTGCTTCGCCAGATTCCGAAAAGGCAAATTCTGCAGAAAAGATCAATTTGGATATCGAGAAAAAGACGGAAGAGTGGATACGGGAATTTAAGGAAGAACTGGCTGGCACCGAGTTTAAAAATCTGGATGTAAGCTCTGATTTGATTTTAAACTCCGAAGATTACTATGTTCTGTCCCTTTCCGTGTTAAAGCAAGAAGGTGATTCGGAAACCGTTCACCACTATTATACGGTAGATAAAAAAAGCGGAAAGCTCCTAAGCCTCCCGGAACTTTTTTCGGATAGGACAGATTATAAGAAAATACTCTCAGACGAAGTAAAAAGACAGATTAAAGAACATAACAGAAGTTCCGAAAACAAATACTTTGTCCGTGACGGCGAGGATAATGAGGGCTTTGAGGAAATTGGAGATGAGCAGAGCTTCTATATCAATGCGGATAATCAATTGGTTTTGGTCTTCCCCCAAGGAGAAGTAGCACCGATGTCTATGGGAGAAAGTCAATTTATTATGCCTAAGAGTATATGGCAGGAGAGCTAGGCTTATGATAGAATGGTATGCGGTAAATTTGACTTTGCATACTAAGGACGAAGAATGAAGTTCACAAAATACAGTATAGAGAATCGTTTATATGAAATGAAAAGTAAGCGAGCACGAATATGGCACAGGTTTACGGGAATCATAAAAACCGTAATCCTGTTCTGTTTCGTAGCTTCGCTTTTTTTAAGTGTATCTTTTCTTATGGCATGTTCAAAGGGATTTTTGGATTCGGCACCGGATATTCAAAAATTCATGTGGGACCGACTGCCTATGCTACGAAGATTTACGATAAAAAAAGGAAATTTGATGTCGACTCTTGTTACGGAAGGCTCGAATAGAGAGAGGGTAACGTATGAGGAGCTTCCGAAGGATCTGATCAATGCTTTTGTTGCGATTGAAGATGAGCGCTTTTGGAGTCATAACGGAATCGATTTCCGTTCTATTATGCGTGCGGTAAAAGGTGTGGTTTCGGATGACAGTTCTGCCGGAGGAGGATCCACAATTACCCAGCAGCTTCTAAAAAACAATGTTTTCGGTGGAGGTCTTCACGAGGGAAAATTTGAAAAGTATGTTCGAAAGTTTCAGGAGCAGTACCTGGCTTTGGAACTGGAGGATCAGCCCGGATTAGAGAAGAAGCAGATTAAAAAAAGCATTCTGACCGAGTACTTAAACACCATTAATCTCAGGGGCAAATACGCTTGGAGTGAAGGTTGCAGCAAGACGTTATTTTAATAAAGAGGTAAAGCAACTTAAGTCTTTCGGAATCAACGGTAATTGCTGCCATTACCAAGAATCCTTCCGGCTTAAACCCGATTACGCATCCGGATAAAAATGCCGCAAGACGGAAGCAGGTTTTTAAAAAAATATGCTAAAAGCAGGGCTATATCGATGAAACTCGCTATAATGAAGCCTTGGCGGATCCGGTATATGAGAGAATACAGAATGTGAATCTCTCGACTAGCGGAGAAGATAAACCGTATTCGTATTACACCGATGAACTGACGGAGCAGGTAGTGGATGCTTTTTATGGAAAGGCTCAACTACTCTAAAGAAGATGCGACAAAGCTGCTTTATTCCGGCGGCTTAACGATTTATGCCAATCAGGACCCGGATTTACAGGCGATTGTGGATAAAGAAATCAATGATCCGGAGAATTACGATACGGCAAAAATACTCGATTACCTGGCGCTATACCATACAACATAAAGACGGCAGTATCGTCAATTTCAGTGAGAAGGATATTGCAAAATATTTAAAGGAAGGAAAAGGCATCAGTTTTAACGGCCTTTACAATTCTAAGGATCAGGCAAATAAAAGAATAGACGAATTTAAGGCAAAGGTTACGATTGACACCGATCGCATTCTCGGAGAAACGATAGACTATGTTTTGGAGCCTCAGGCCTCCTTTGTCTTAATGGATCCTCACAGTGGAGAAGTTCTGGCTTTAACGGGAGGAAGAGGCGAGAAAAAGCAGAGTAAGACTTTAAATCGTGCATCGAATGTGCTTCGTCAGCCCGGATCCACCTTTAAGGTCATAAGTTCCTTTGCTCCGGCAATTGATCTCTACGGTGCAACTCTTGCTTCTACCTACTATGATTCAGAGTACACAGTCGGAAAAAAGACTTTTAAGAACTGGTATTCGGGTGGATATCTTGGTTTCCAAAGTATTCGGGACGGTATAGTATACTCCTTAAATATCGTTGCAGTGCGTTGCCTTATGGAAACGGTAAAACCGGAGCGTGGCTATCAGTATGCAGAATCTCTGGGCATTACTTCTTTGGCAAAGGATGATGAAAATGCCGCGTTGGCGCTGGGGGGATTGACGCGCGGTGTTTCCAACCTAGAATTGACGCAGGCATATGGGGTCATTGCCAATGGAGGAAAATTACAAAAGGCTAAGTTTTTCTCTAAAATCATAGACCAGAACGGCAAGGTTTTAATTGATACCACAGAGGATGAGGCGACACAGGTTATGAAGGAAAGCACGGCATACCTCCTCACGGATGCAATGCGGGAATCTATGGAATCCAAGCGTGCTTTTGCTTCCGATGTTCGTGTCAGCTCAACCTCCACAAGAGCTCATTTTGACGGCATGAGTCAAGCTGGAAAATCCGGAACAACAAGCAATAACAGAGATATCTGGTTTGTCGGTTTTACACCATATTATCTTGCCGGAGTCTGGGGTGGCTGTGATGAAAATCAGGTCTTAAAGGATGCAGGAAGTGGAGAATATAACGGAGGAACCGGCTTCCATAAGGATATTTGGCGGAAAATCATGGCAAAGATTCATGAAGGAAAGGCCGATATCGGCTTCGAAAAACCGGATAGCATTGTGGAAGAGAAGGTCTGCCGAAAGTCCGGACTCCTTCCAACTTCCGGTTGCTACAATGACTATAGAGGAAGTGCAGTGATTACAGAGCTCTTTGCAAGAGGCACTGTACCCACAGAAAAGTGTGACTATCATACCTCTTGGGGAGCTATGCTTGTTCCGGAGAACTTAAGAGATTTGGATACGGATGACCATTACTATCGCTATCAGCCTGAAGAGACAGAGGAAGAAGGCGGCGATGAAGAGGAAAACTTGAGTAACGGAAGAGTCATCATTTCCGAACAGGGACCCGGAATAAAGAAAGGTCCTTCTAACTAATAAAAGATAGTTTAGAAAAAGGACTTCATAGTTATTTTTCCATATCGTTAGAGGTGAAATGAAGTTTATTAATGAATGCTTTTTTTGGAGAGATAGAAGTGAAAAAGTCCGGATTTTATGCCGGGCTTTTTCCGCTGGAAAAAGAAGAGGATGTAGAGCACTATCTTGAAGAGTGCAAGAAAAAATACAGAGAAGCAAGACATCACTGCTATGCCTATATCTTTCTGGAAGAGAGGGAAGGAATCGTCCAGGAACATAAAAAGCAGAGCGATGACGGAGAGCCCGCAAAGACCGCCGGCATGCCTATTTTGCAAAGAATGGAAGGGCTTAAGCTGAAAAATGCGCTTCTTGTGGTAAGCAGAATTTTTGGAGGAACACTGCTTGGTACGGGAGGACTTTCCCGTGCCTACTCTGATGCGGCAAAAAACGCATTGGATAAGGCGATTTTTTTGGAACGGATAGAGGGTAGAGAGCTGGAACTGCAGATTCCTTATACTCTTCTTGGAAAACTGGAATACAGCTTTACGGAGCAGGAAATTCCTATTTTAGATAAGCAATTCACGGAAAATGTAGTCCTTAAAATACGGGTAAAGGAAGAGAAATACTCGGATTTTGAAAAGCAGATTCGAGAGTATGGGACGCAGGTGGTTTTCCTTGCAATAAAAAAATGCCGGTGGTATACTCGATAAGTTAAAGCGGAAAGTAAATAAAGCATAATTTTGTTGCAGTTTAAGTATATTCGATTTAGTTCAGGAAGTGAAAATTCATGTTAAAGAAGAGAGAAGATGTTCGTAATGTAGCTATTATTGCCCATGTTGACCATGGCAAGACCACCCTAGTGGATGAGCTTTTTAAAAGCAGTCCGGTGTATTTCGTGATAACCAGGACATCGGTGTTCGTGTCATGGATTCAAACCCGATTGAACGGGAAAGAGGGATTACGATTTTAGCGAAGAATACTGCAGTAAGCTATAACGGGGTAAAGATTAATATTGTCGATACACCGGGACACGCGGATTTCGGCGGCGAGGTTGAGAGAATTTTAAAAATGGTGGATGGTGCCATATTACTGGTTGATGCCTTTGAAGGACCGATGCCGCAAACCCGTTTTGTATTGCAGAGAGCTTTAGAGCTTCGTCTTCCTGTTCTTGTCGTAGTCAATAAGATTGATAAGCCGCAGGCTCGCCCCACTGATGTAGTGGACGAGGTTTTAGAACTGATGCTCGACTTAAATGCTTCCGATGAGCAGCTCGACTGTCCATTTCTTTTTGCTTCCTCTAAGAACGGTTATGCCAAAAAGAAATTGGAAGATCCGGATGTGGATATGAAACCGCTTTTTGAGAGCATCATCGACTTTATTCCGGCACCGGAGGAGACCCGGATGAGGAAACGCAGTTTCTCGTTTCCACGATTGATTACAATGAGTTTGTAGGAAGAATCGGGATCGGTAAGGTGGAGAACGGAAAAATCAAGGTAAACCAGGATGCCTTGGTGGTGAATCATCATAATCCGGACAAGCGAAAGAAAGTACGTATCACGAAGCTTTATTCCTTTGACGGCTTAAAGAGAGTGGATGTGGAAGAGGCTTCCTTCGGAGATATCGTGGCAGTATCCGGTATTGAAGACCTTCATGTGGGAGATACCATTTGTACGGAGAAGAATCCTGCTCCGCTTCCTTTCCAGAAGATTTCGGAACCGACGATTTCCATGGACTTTATGGTAAATGATTCTCCGCTTGCAGGAACGGAAGGGAAGTATGTCACTTCCCGCCATATCCGAGACAGGCTTTTTAGAGAGCTGAATACAGACGTTTCCCTTCGTGTAGAAGAGACCGAATCCGCAGATTGCTTTAAGGTTTCCGGACGCGGCGAGTTGCATCTTTCCGTTTTGGTAGAGACCATGCGTAGAGAGGGATTTGAATTTGCGGTTTCCAAGGCAGAGGTTATTTATAAGACGGACGAGTCAGGGAAAAACAGCTGGAGCCGATGGAGATTGCATACATTGATGTTCCGGAAGAGGCTACCGGCGCGGTAATACAGAAATTAACCCAGAGAAAGGGAACCTTAAACGGGATGAGTCCTTTGGCATCCGGGTATACAAGACTTGAGTTTGAAATTCCTTCTCGCGGACTCATCGGTTACCGAGGAGAGTTCCTAACCGATACAAAAGGAAATGGAATTTTAAATACGGAATTTGAAGGCTATGGTGAATACAGAGGAGACTTAAACTATCGCCACCAGGGCTCCTTAATCGCCTTTGAGCAAGGTGAGGCGGTGACCTATGGTCTTTTCCAGGCACAGAACAGAGGAGTACTCTTTATCGGACCGGGAGAAAAGGTCTACAGCGGCATGGTTATCGGGCAGAGTCCGAAGTCGGAGGATATTGAGTTAAATGTTTGTAAGACAAAGCACTTAAGTAATACGAGAACCTCCAGCTCCGATGAGGCATTAAAGCTGGTTCCGAAGAAGATTATGTCGTTAGAGCAGTGTATTGACTTTATTGATACGGATGAGCTTTTAGAAGTAACTCCAGAGAATCTGCGCATCCGTAAGAAGATTCTGGATCCTACGGCAAGAAAGCGTGCCGGTTTTTAATAGAAAGTAAGACAGGGTCGGTCGTCAAGGGAAATAGAGTCATCAAGAGTAAGACAGATTTATCAAGAGTAAAATAGGGTGAGAAAAAGTAAGACGAGGCGGACAATAGTAAGCGAGGTGAGTTATGGCTTTATTTAAGGGGGCGGGAGTAGCGCTGGTTACTCCTATGCATGAGGATGGAACGGTCAATTTTGAAGTTTTTGGAGTCAATTATAGAAGAGCAGATTCTTGGCGATACGGATGCGATTATCTCTGTGGGAACCACAGGAGAAGCGGCAACATTAACGGAAGAGGAGCATATAGAAGTTATTGCTCATACCGTGAAAGTTGTAAATCACCGTATTCCTGTTATTGCCGGTACCGGATCAAACTGTACGGATTCCGCTATTTACCTTTCCAAGAAGGCGGAAGAAGTTGGAGCGGACGGTCTTCTTTTGGTTACACCGTATTACAATAAAAGCAACCCAAAATGGACTTTATCAGCATTTTTAAAAGCAATTGCGGAGTCCGTATCCATTCCCGCCATTCTCTACAATGTTCCGGGAAGAACAGGCGTGAGTATTGAGGCCAAAACGATGGCGGCATTGTATCATGATGTGGAAAATATTATTGGTGTAAAGGATGCAGGAGGAGATGTTGGAAAGACCTTGGACTTAATGCGTATAGTGGATGAGGATTTCTGTCTTTATTCCGGAGAGGACGGCTTGATTCTTCCGATTCTTGCAGCCGGCGGAGTCGGTGTTATTTCCGTTTTATCGAATGTGGCACCGAAGGAAACGCATGAAATCTGTGCAAAAGTGGTTTTCCGGAGATATAGAAGCTGCAAGAAAAGAACAACTGCGGGCTTTACCGTTAATTCATGCTTTGTTTAGTGAAGTAAATCCTATTCCGGTAAAGGCGGCTATGAATTTACAGGGAAAGAATGTTGGATCGCTTCGTTTGCCCCTGACAGAAATGGAAAAAGAACATAGGGAAGTCTTAAAAAGAAGAAATGATTCGTTACGGTATTTTGAAATAGAAAAGTATAGCTTGCGAAAAAGAGAAGAAACTCTTAGAGTGATGAGGGGATTTTTCTTTTTCGCAGCTTTTCTTTATAGAGTAAAGGAGAGGGATATGAAGATACTTTTACATGGTGCATCCGGTGTTATGGGGATGAATGTTATAGATGTGGCAAAAAAATACGAAGGATTGTGTCATTACTTCCGGAGTAGATGCCGATGCGAATACAAAGGATTTCGGTTTTCCGCTTTATCAAGATATTTACAAAGTGGAAGAGGATTTTGATGTAATTATTGATTTTTCCGTTAGAGAAGCGGTTGACAGACTTCTTGACTATGCGGTGGAGAAAAAGAAGGCTCTTGTATTATGTACAACGGGACTTTCCGAGGAGCAAGAGAAGAAGATAGAGGAGGCATCCAAACACATCCCTATTTTGCAGTCCGGTAATATGTCTCTAGGCGTTAACCTCTTAGAGGAGCTTATTCGTATCGCTGCAGCAAAGTTGTATAGGGAAGGCTTCGATGTTGAAATTGTGGAAGCGCACCACAGAAGGAAAAAAGATGCGCCGAGCGGAACCGCACTTATGCTGGAAAAAGCGGTTGAAGAGGGAATCGGTGAAGCACTGAATAAGGTCTATGATAGAGAAGAAAGGCATCAGGCCAGAGATAGGCAGGAAATTGGCATGCTCTCCTTAAGAGGAGGAACAATTCCGGGAATTCATGAGGTTATCTTCGCCGGAGAAGATGAGATTGTAAAAATTGAGCACACGGCCTACAGTCGGAAAATCTTTGCAAAGGGTGCAATCACAGCGGCATTTTTCCTTCAAGATAAAGCCCCGGGAAGATATGATATGGGCGCGGTTCTACGATAAGAAGCTTCCAAAAAAGGAATAGCCGGCATATTCGTAAAAAGAATAGAGATTTTTGAATCCGAAATAGGCAATAAGGATATGCTTGTATCAAGCATACAAAGTTCTACTCGAAAAGTTGTAAGAAAAGGGATGTTTATCAGTTCTACAAAATAGAAAGGAAAGAGGAATGGAAGCGTTTTCAAGCTATGAAAGTCCGTTATCCGGCAGATATGCGTCTCCCGAGATGCAGAAGATTTTTCTCCGAGCTTTAAGTTTAAAAACCTGGCGTAAGCTCTGGATTGCTCTTGCGGAAAGTGAGAAGGAGCTGGGACTTCCCATAACGGAGGAGCAGATTAAAGAACTTCGGGAAAAATGCGGAAAATATCAATTACGAAGAAGCAAAACAAAGGGAAAAAAAGAGGTTCGACACGATGTGATGAGCCATGTTTATGCCTACGGTCTTCAGTGTCCGAAAGCAAAAGGAATTATTCATCTCGGAGCGACTTCCCTGCTATGTGGGGGACAATACCGACTTAATTACGATGCGAGAGGGATTATGGCTTATTCGAAAGAAGCTCTTAAACTGTATGAATGTGCTTTCCGACTTTGCGATGAAATATAGGGCACTTCCTATGCTCGGATATACGCATTTTCAAGCGGCGCAGACCGTAACACTCGGAAAGAGGGCAAGTCTTTGGCTTCATGACTTATATCTCGACTTTTGTGAAATAGAAGAGTGTATCGCCTCCCTAAAGCTTTTTAGGTTGTAAGGGGACTACCGGAACACAAGCTTCTTTCCTGGAACTTTTTGAAGGAGACCACGAAAAGTGCAAGGAGCTGGATCGTAAGATAGCAAAGAAAATGGGATTTTCCAAAGTATATCCTGTATCGGGACAGACCTATTCCCGCAAGGTGGATTTTAGAGTGCTTTCCGTGCTTTCCGCCATTGCACAGTCCGCGCATAAGTTCTCAAATGACCTAAGGCTTTTACAGCATTTAAAAGAGGTGGAAGAACCTTTTGAGAAGAAGCAGATCGGATCGAGTGCCATGGCTTATAAGAGAAATCCGATGCGGGCGGAGCGTATGGCGGCACTTTCGAACTTCATTTCTTCGGAAATCATGAATCCGAGCATTACTGCATCTACGCAGTGGTTTGAAAGAACGCTGGATGACTCGGCAAACAAGAGACTTTCCGTTCCGGAAGCCTTTCTTGCTTGTGACGGTTTACTCGATTTATATTATAATGTTGCTGAGAATCTCGTGGTCTATCCCAAGATGATTGAAAAGCATCTGCAACAGGAGCTGCCCTTTATGGCTACGGAAAATATCCTGATGGACGCGGTAAAAAGGCGGGGACAGGCAGGAGCTTCACGAGACGAATCCGTATGCACTCCATGGAGGCCGGAAAGAGAGTGAAGGAAGAGGGGCTGGAGAATGATCTCTTGGAAAGAATTGTAAAGGATGATGCTTTTCCGCTTACAGAGGAAGATATACAGGGACTCATGAGAGGGGAGCTTTATATCGGACGTGCAAAAGAACAAGTGGAGGAATTTATTTCCGAGTACATTCAGCCTATTTTAGAGGAAAATAAAGAAGAGCTTAATCTATCTGTAGAGATTGCGCTGTAAAATCATGCTATAATTAAAGAATAGGAATTAATTGACTAAAGAAATTAAGTCAAAAAAAAAGAAGCGGAAAAGGAAATGGAGGAAGAATGAAAAGAATACTGGCAATAGGGATATTGTTGTTCATTTTTGCGACTTTGCTTCATTTTCTTTATACTGCCTTTACGGGAGGAAGTAAGGAATCGCTTCTTGCCCATCTCTTTCTGCTCATGGTTGTACCCGCTGTTTTTTATGTATTGCAGTGGATAACCAATCTAATCAGAAGGGAATAAAAAAGAGATACGGTTTTTGAAAAGGAGTACAATAATAGTTTTTGTTAAGGCATCCTTTTTAAGGACAAAGACGTTTTGTAATAGTGTATGGCATAATAGGATAAGAACTTATACCGTTCTGAAAGAATATGTTCTGAAAAAATTTGAAAGGGGAAATTTATGGTACAGGCAATAGTCGGTGCAAACTGGGGAGATGAAGGAAAAGGAAAGATCACGGATTATCTTGCAGAGAATGCAGACGTCGTAGTGCGTTTCCAGGGAGGTGCCAATGCAGGGCACACCATCATTAATGAGTATGGCAGATTTTCTCTGCATCTTCTTCCAAGCGGAGTCTTCAATCCGAAGGTCACTTCCATCTTGGGAAACGGCGTGGCGCTGGATATTCAGAAGTTCTTAAAGGAGCTTCATGCTTTGGAGGAAGCCGGTGTACCGACACCGAAGATTTATATTTCCGACCGAGTACAGGTCTTGATGCCCTATCATATTTTACAGGATGAGTATGAAGAAGAAAGACTGGGGAAAAAGAGCTACGGATCCACCAAGTCCGGCATTGCACCGTTTTTTTCCGATAAGTATGCGAAAATTGGCCTGCAGATCAACGAGCTGTATTACGATGATATTTTAGAGGAGCAGCTGAAGAAGATTTTAGAGATTAAAAATGCCCTTTTTGAGAGCCTTTACGGAAAGAAAGGCCTTGACTACGATACCGTTCTTTCCGAGCTTAAGAAAGAGAGAGAGCTGATTCGCCCTTATCTTTTGCGATACCTCCCTTTTTCCTTAGAAAGGCAATCAAGGAAGGGAAGAAAAATCCTCTTGGAGGGACAGCTCAGGGACAATGAAGGATACCGATCACGGTATTTATCCGATGGTCACTTCCAGCCATACTTTGGCTTCTTTCGGTGCTGTAGGAGCGGGAATTCCACCCTATGCCATCAGCAGTGTGGTCTGTGTAACCAAGGCATATTCTTCCGCTGTAGGAGCGGGAGAGTTTGTTTCCGAAATCTTTGGAGACGAAGCGGAGGAGCTTAGAAAACGCGGAGGAGATAAGGGGGAGTACGGCGCAACAACAGGTCGTCCGAGAAGAGTCGGCTGGTATGATGCGGTAGCGTCCCGTTACGGCTGTGCTTTGCAGGGGGCAACCGAGGTAGCCTTAACGGTACTGGATCCTTTAGGCTACTTAGAAGAAATCCCGGTTTGCACCGCCTATGAGATTGACGGAAAGGAAGTAAAAGACTTTCCGGTTACCCCTCTGCTTCGTAAGGCTAAGCCGGTATATACCGTTCTTAAGGGCTGGCACTGTGATATTCGCGGAATCCGAAACTATGAGGAATTACCGAAGGAGTGTAAAGATTATATTGACTTTATTGAAAAGGAGCTTGAAGTACCGATTACCATGGTTTCCAATGGCCCGGAAAGACATGAAATGTTAAAGAGAACTCCGAAGATTTAGAAAGGAAAGCCTATGGCGCATTGTTCAAATTGCGGGGGAGAAGTACGATTTTCCATAGACAGTCAAGATCTGGAATGCGTGAACTGTAAAACGCATTTTGATCCGGCAACTTATAATAGAACTCCGGAAAGTTTGGAGCAAGAGGTATATAAAACGAAGCTTTTTACCTGTCCGAACTGTGGTGCGGAAATAGAGAGCTCAGACTTGTCCGTGACCGGTTTTTGTGCATATTGCGGTTCGGCAGTGGTTTTTAACAGTCGCATAAAGGAAGCGGAAAAGCCACAAAAGATTATCCCTTTTCAAATTTCGAAGGAAAAATGCAAAGACCTCTATCTGCAAAAGATTCGATCCTTTTACTATAGACAAAAAGGACTTGGAGGATCCGGCCTACCTTGATCGCTTTGTAGGATTTTATCTTCCCTATTGGCTTTATAGTTATGAGTTTAATGGAGATTTTTAGTTTTAAAAGGAAACAGAAATTACACAAGCGGAAATTATGCCATTCATGAGGATTACAACCTTAGTGGTAACCTGCAGGGGGACGTGAAGGGAATTCCCTTTGATGCTTCTCTTCGTTTTGATGACGATATAGCCGGAGTTATTGCTCCGTTTTCGAAAGAGAAAATGAAGGACTTTTCCCCCAATTATCTCTTGGGCTTTTATAGTGAAATAGCGGATACCGAGTCCAAAACCTATGAGAAGGAAGCTTTTTCCATGCTGGGAGAAGAGATGGAAAGGACAATTCTTGGACCAAAATGGTTTTAATAGACCGGATATTAAAGTCCAAGGAAAGTTCGATGCAAGTTGTCTTCATCATGAAATGACCGTTGATAGAGGAATGTTTCCCATATGGTTTTTAAGCTATAAAAAGAATGATCGTATTTCCTATGCCATTGTTAATGGAGAGACGGGGAAGGTTTATTGTGATATCCCTATTGACGAAAAGAAATTTCACAAAAGTTCTTTGTTGATTGCGATTCCTATTTTCTTGGTTCTAAACCTGCTTTTCCAAATTTCTGCTGAGACTTTACCCATAATCACCCTCGTTCTTTCGGTTTTTTTCTGATTTTTCCTATCTCAGGTTCAACTGCATAAGATTCGGGTGCGAGATAGGGAGGCGTTACGCTATAGCAGAAATAAACGACAGGAAGAAGAAAACAATACAGAGCAGAGCGGGACTTTTCGCGCATTACTTGCACTTATTATTTCCGTGTTGATTTTATTCTGGCATCCGGTCAGAGATGAGTACTACTATATTGCGGCAGTCTTATCTGCGGTGGCTTCCATCTTTTCTCTGAGACGAATGATTAAGAAGTTTAACCTTTTATCGACACGTTCCATCCCCGATTTTTTTGAGAAGAAGGAGGAGTGATGAAAAATAGTATTTTTAAAGTTCTGCTTCTTGCTTTCTGTATCAGTACTTTTATGATAGGAAAGAGCTATGCATTGGATCAATCCGCTTTTTTATCCTCGTCCGTTTATCAAAATTCGGATACGGGCTACACCGCTTATATAGATGATGAAGAAGATTTGCTAAGCAGCAGCGAAAAAGAGGAACTGCTTAAAAAACTGGTTCCCTTAACCCAGTACGGCAATGTGGCCTTTCTCTCCGGAAGAGGCGATTACAGTGCGGCTGCTACGATTCGTGATTTTTTTACAACGAAGTATTTTATGGAAAGAGCGGCCTGATTTTCTTTATTGATATGGAAAATAGAGAGATTCGAATCCAGAGCGGCGGTGCATTTTATAGAACCATTTCCTCTGATGTAGCAAACAGCATTACGGACAATGTCTATGTCTTTGCTTCCAATGGAGATTACTACAGGACGGCTGCAGTGGCATTTTCACAAGTAAAGGCGAAGATGGAGGGACGCTTTGTGGCGACCCCGATGCGCTGGATCAGTAATTTTTTCCTGGCTATCTTTTTGGGACTTCTCTTTAACTTTACCATGCTCCTTATGACCTGGAAGCAGAATCGTGCAGGTTCCAAAGCGGTTCTTGGAGCCCTTCGTCCGAATATGATACTCGGTAATCGAGAGGTTATTATGACGAATCAAACAAAAGTCCGACTCAGTTCAAGCAGTAGCAGAAGAGGAGGGCAATCCGGAGGCGGATTTTCCGGAGGTGGAAGTTCCGGAGGCGGAGGATTTTTCTTCAGGTGGTGGAGGACATCGTTTTTAGTTTGAAATGTAAGACTAAGGAAAAAAACTAAGGAAAAAAACTAAGAAAAAAACTAAAGATAAAAACTAAGGATAATGAAGAGGACTTGGATATAGTTCAAAGCTATAACCAAGTCCTGTGTATTTTTCAAAGGAAGGCTCTTTGCGCTATCCTATATCCAGTTCAGAAACTAGGGATAAATAAAACTATCCCGCGGCTCTTTCAGAAATATTCTATAGAGCAGTTAAAAAAGTAAGAGTAAAACCAAAAGGGAAAAAGTAAGGAGAAATATTTATGCAAACATCAGTTATCGGCTTCCCAAGAGTGGGAGAGTTAAGAGAACTCAAATTCGCAACAGAGAAGTTTTTTAAGGGCTTGGTATCCGAGCAGGAATTAGAGGCTCTTGCAAAAGACATTCGTAAAAAGCAGTGGCTGAAGATGCAGGAGAAGGAAGTGGATTTTATTCCTTCCAACGATTTTTCTTTTTATGATAACTTTTTGGATGCAGCCGTTCTTTTTAACATCATCCCGGAGCGTTACAGAGAGCTGTCCTTAAGTCCATTGGAAAAATACTTTGCAATGGCTAGAGGCTATAAGGGACCGGCAGGAGATGTGAAGGCACTTGCCATGAAGAAATGGTTCAATACGAACTATCACTACATGGTGGCGGAGATTTCCGATAAGGATGAGATTTCTCTTGTGGGAGATAAGCCCTTTAAGGAGTACGAAGAAGCGAAGGCCTTAGGAGTAGAGACTAAACCTGTGGTAATTGGACCATTTACCTTATTAAAGCTCCTTCGCTATACCGAGAAGAAGACGGAGAAAGATTTCTTACAGCAGGCGGTATCCGCGTACAAGGCTTATGTGGAAAAGTTTGTGTCTCTCGGTGCGAAGTGGCTGGCCTTTGATGAAGCTTACCTTGTGAGAGACTTGGATAAGGAAGATCTTGCGCTTTTCACTGCTTTATATCAGGAGATTCTTTCCGTAAAGGGCGAGACTAAGGTTTTGTTGCAGACCTATTTTGGGGATGTACGAGATGCTTTCGAAAGTATCTTAGCCCTTCCCTTTGACGGTATCGGTTTAGATTTCCTCGAAGGAAAAGAAACAAAGAATCTGGTAGCTAAGGGCTTCCCTGAAGGATAAGCTCCTTTTTGCAGGACTTGTAAACGGAAAGAATATCTGGAGAAACCATTACGAGAAGACCATAGAGCAAGTAAAGGATTTGGAGGCTAAGGGTATTTCCGTAGTGCTTGGCACTTCCTGTTCCCTGCTTCATGTTCCCTATACTTTAGAAGGGGAAAATAAGCTCTCCGCAGAAGTAAAGAGACATTTCAGCTTTGCGGTAGAAAAGCTTTCCGAGCTTTTGGATTTAAAGAAGGTATTAAGCGGAAAAGCCGAGTCAAGCGTGTTAGAGGAAAATAAAGCCCTCTTTGCTTCTGTAAGACCGAACAGCGAAGACAAGTCCGTAAAAAGAGCGTTGCGCAGCCATCACCGATGCGGATTATACAAGACTTCCCGCATTTTCCGAGAGAGAAAAGATTCAAAAAGAAGAGTTTAAGCTTCCTCTCTTCCCGACAACGACAATCGGTTCCTTCCCGCAGAGCGCGGATGTTCGTCAGAACAGAAATGCCTTTAAGAAGGGCGAGAAGACAAAGGAAGAGTACGTTGCTTTTAACAGAGAAAAGATTGCCGAATGGGTAAAGATTCAGGAAGACTTGGACCTTGATGTCTTGGTGCATGGTGAGTTCGAAAGAAACGACATGGTGGAGTACTTCGGAGAGCTCTTAAGCGGCTTCTTATTTACCGAAAAGGCTTGGGTGCAGTCCTACGGAACCCGTTGTGTAAAAGCCGCCCATCATCTGGGGAGATGTGCGCAGACTTTCCGCTATGACGGTAGAATGGTCTACTTACGCACAGAGTTTAACAAAGCGCCCCATGAAGGGAATGCTGACAGGACCGGTAACCATCTTAAACTGGTCCTTCCCGAGAGAAGATATCAGCATTGCAGAAAGCACAAAGCAGATTGCCTTGGCCATTCGAGATGAGGTTTTGGACTTAGAGAAGAACGGCATTAAGATTATCCAGGTTGATGAAGCGGCTTTAAGAGAGAAATTACCTCTTCGTAAGTCGGACTGGTACAGCGAGTACCTGGACTGGGCAATTCCCGCCTTCCGTCTGGTACACAGTGGCTGTCAGGCAAATACCCAGATTCACACTCATATGTGTTATAGCGAGTTCACCGACATTATCCCTGCAATCGACAACATGGATGCAGATGTCATTTCCTTCGAGGCTTCCCGCTCCGACTTGCAGATTTTGGATTCTTTAAGAGAGAACCATTTCCGTACAGAGGTTGGACCCGGAGTATACGACATTCACTCCCCGAGAGTCCCTTCCGTTGAAGAGATTAAGGAAGCGTTGGAAAAGATGCTGAAGAAGATAGAAAAAGAGAAGTTATGGGTCAATCCGGACTGCGGTTTAAAGACTAGAGGAAGAGAAGAGACCCTGGCAAGTTTGAAGAACCTTGTTCAGGCGGCAAAGGAATTAAGAAATGAGTATTGTTGATTTATTTCAAGATAAAACGGTGTTTTCCTTTGAGGTGTTTCCACCTCAGAGGAATGCTTCCATCGAGACAATTTACGACACCTTATATGATCTTCGGGACTTAAGACCGGATTTCATTTCCGTAACCTACGGAGCAGGAGGCGGAAAGAATAATGTAAGTACCGTCCCCATTGCAGAGCATATCAATGATATCTGCCATGTGCCGAGCGTAGTACATTTTCCCTGTGTAAATCAGAGTAAGAAGGATGTACTGGAAAAAATCGAGGAGTTGAAGGCTGCCGGAATTGAAAACATTTTGGCATTGAGAGGAGATATTCCCGAGGGAGAAAGAAACCAAGGAGATTTTCGGTATGCTTCCGACCTGATTGCTTTCTTGAGAAAGCACGGGGATTTCAATATTTCCGCGGCGTGCTACCCGGAAGGACACCTTGAGAGTCCGGATAAGGTAGAAGATATCCGGAACTTAAAAAACAAGGTGGATGCAGGTGTGAATCACTTGATTTCGCAGCTTTTCTTTGAAAATAAGCACTTCTATATCTTCCAAGAGCGTTGTGCCTTAGCGGGAATCAATGTTCCGATTGAGGCGGGGATTATGCCCGTTATCAATAAAAAGACAGGTTCAAAAGATGGCTAGCCTCTGTGGGGTAAACGTTCCGAAGAAGTTCCAGAGAATCTTGGAAAAATATGAGGACAATCCTGTTGCTATGCGAGATGCGGGAATCGCTTATGCCGTAGACCAGATTGTGGATTTGGTTACCCACGGGGTTGACGGCGTGCACCTTTACACCATGAACAATTCCTATATCGCAAGAAAAGATCTATAAGGCGACCCACAGTCTTTTTCGAGTCCAACGACAAGGGTGCTAGGATGAAACAGTCCAGCAGAATAAATCCGCATGAAACGAAAATGTACTTTCAGATCGAGTAGTACATTTTTCTGATTCTAACAAGTGCAGTGAGACATCTTGTTCATGAAGTATCGCTCAAGCATTGGTATCTCTTCTGCGTGAAAGTCTGAAAGCAGAAAAAATTTTTTAGAAAAAGCCGTACTTATGAAGGAGTTTCTTGGCCATTTCGCAGTCCTCACCCTGTATAGAAGGAGAGCTGTAAAGCGCCTTCTCCCTTTTTCTCTATTGTGGTTGATGCCGATATTGCGAATGCTTACCATATTGGAAGCAAGGATAGTCGAAATGATGGAAATGGCACCGGGGTGATCCTGCACATGAAGAGAAATAGCATATTCACTTTGGATGAGTCCCTGGGCGGAACTGTCCATTGAATTCCGATATTCACCGGATTCTTGGAAGAGCTCCATAACAGCATGGGGCTCTTCTTTTTTTATAGAAGTCTTGATGTCTTCCAACAAAGTAATGTAATCCTCAATCATGTCTATAATAGGTGCCTTGTTGCTTAGGCAGATTTGCTGCCACATGATGGGAGAAGAGGAGGCAATACGACTGATGTCTTTAAAGCCGCCGGCCGCAAGCTTTTTCTTCATCGTGCCCTTTCTCGTCTTCCTCCTTTCAAAAGCTTCACAAGACTTGCGGCAAGGAGATGCGGAAGATGACTTACGCAGGCTACAGATTTATCATGTTCTTCCGGACTCATGACAAAGGGAATGCTTCCGATAGAGGAGAGGAAGCTCTGCATTATTTTAGTCAGTTCGTTCGGAAAAGTCTTCCCCGGTGTAAGAAGATAGTATGCATTTTCCAAAAGAAGAGAATCGGAAGCTTTGATAGCCGGAAACTTCCGCACCGGCCATGGGGATGCCCGCCTATAAATCGAGAAGAAAGTCCCAGTTCTTCCGCTTCCTTCATGATGGCGGTTTTGGTAGAGCCGACATCCGATAAGATAGTATGAGAGGAAAGCAGAGTCTTAAGTTCCTTTAAAAAGGCTCGGTTCTGCTCTACAGGAGCACATAAGAAGAGGAGATCCGTATCTTTTTCTATTTCTTTCAGGCTTTTTAGCTCTTGATTTGCCACAGCTTCCGCAAAGAGCAATCTGTATAGAATGTTCATCTTTATCTAGAACGGAAATATGGGAATCGGGATAAGCCTTTTTTTATGGCCTTTGCTAAAGAGCCTCCAATTAATCCTAAACCGATAAAGGTAAAGCGTTTCCATTCCATATTTTCCCCTCCATGTTCCTTTGAAAAGCAATCTGTATGGCAAAACTCGAATCTTTTTACAGCGTAATAACGAAGCGAAAAATCGATCGAAGCTGAACTCTTTTCTTTGATTTCAGTATTCAAAAAAATTATACATAAAAAAATTCAAATTTATAAAAAGTGAAGCGTAGGAATAAAGGTACTGAAACGCCTTATTTTCAAGAAAAGCTTGCGTGCATTTTCATTTTATATTAAAATTGACTGCGAGTTTAGGGTAGAACTATGCCCTCATGGCGGTTTCCCATAAGTAGAAGAAGTTTAGGAGGATTTATGATTTCTGCAGGTGATTTCAGAAATGGTATAACCATCGAGATGGATGGACAGGTAGTTCAGATTATAGAGTTCCAGCATGTTAAGCCGGGTAAGGGGGCTGCTTTCGTCCGAACCAAGTTAAGAAATGTGATTAATGGCGGTGTAACCGACAAGACTTTCCGTCCAACCGAGAAGTTCCCGGCAGCAAGAATTGATCGAGTAGATATGCAGTATCTCTATGATGACGGAGAGATGTACAACTTCATGAACAATGAGACCTTTGAGCAGATTGCACTCTCTCATGAGCAGATTGCCGACTCCATGAAGTTTGTAAAGGAAAATGAAATAGTTAAAGTTATTTCTTATCAGGGAAATGTCTTTTCTGTAGAGCCTCCTTTGAAGGTTACCTTGGAAGTCGTTCATACCGAGCCCGGTATTAAGGGCAATACTTCCACAGGTGCAACAAAGCCGGCTACTGTAGAGACAGGCGTTGAGGTTCAGGTTCCCTTGTTTGTAAAATATCGGAGATAAGATTATCATTTCCACACAGACAGGAGACTATGAGTCCAGAGCATAAATTTTATGCATAAGAACATTGTGCAAGGAGCACAATGTCTTGTCTAGATAAGAAATAGACTTCCGATTCAGGAAGTCTTTTTCCGTAGTATAAGGAAGTTTTTTCATATAAGAAGTTTTTCAGAACCGGGAAGCTATTCTGAGTCAGGCTTCCGGGTTATTGCAGCAAAAAAATTATATTAATGTATTGCGAGTGTCGTCTAAAGGGATGTAGGCACTCATTTAGCAAAAAGAAAGGATGAACATGGAAAGCGTAAAGAAGATTTTTACAAGGTGCTGTTGAACTTGCATTTGAGTCTGCCGGATATGAAAAAGAACTGGGGAAAGGTAACGGTTTCCAATCGTCCCGACCTTTGCGACTATCAGAGTAACGGTGCATTTAATCGGTGCAAAGAAGTATCAGAAGAACCCGATTGAGCTTGCTGAAGATGTACAGAAGTATTTGGAGGGCGATAAGGCTCTATCCGTACCCTTTGTTTTCCAAGGTAGAAGTGGTAAAGCCCGGATTTTTGAATATGACACTTTCTCCGGCATTTCTTGCAAAATATTGCAGCTTGATGGCGGAAGATGAGAAAAACGGTTTGGATCCGAAGGAAGGACAGAAAGTTCTTGTGGACTATGGCGGAGCAAATGTAGCAAAGCCACTTCACGTAGGACACCTTCGTTCCGCATCCATCGGAGAAGCTTTAAAGCGTCTGGCTATCCGTATGGGAAATGAAGCAGTGGGCGATGTGCACCTCGGTGATTTCGGCTTACAGATGGGACTGATCATCGGAGAGCTGGAAGAAAGAGGAGAGCTGGAGAAAGATTTTACCATCGGCGAGCTCGAGGAAATCTATCCCCTGGCTTCCGCGAAGGCAAAGGAGAAAAATGCCGATGGCAGCTTAAAGAACGAGGAGTATGCAAACCGCGCAAAGGATATTACGGTAAGACTGCAGAAGGGCGAAGAGAAGTATAAGAAGGTTTGGGAGAAGATCATGAAGGTCTCCATTGCCGACTTAAAGAAGAACTACGATGCTCTTGATGTACATTTTGAGATCTGGAAGGGTGAGTCCGATGCGGAGCCTTATTTCCCAAGACTCATTGAAATTTTGGAAGAGAAGGGACTTTCCTATCGCTCGAACGGTGCTCTTGTCGTGGATATTTCCGAGCCGGAAGATAAGAAAGAGCTGCCTCCCTGTATGATTTTTAAAGTCCGACGGAGCAAGCCTTTACGCAACCTCCGACCTCGGAACCATTATGGATAGAGAGAAACTCTACCCGCAGAACTGGTATCTTTATGTGGCGGACAGCCGTCAGGAATTGCATTACACCTCCTTCTTCCGTGTAGGAAGAAAGGCGGAGCTCCTTCCGAAGGAAACAAAGCTCACCTTCATGGGCTTTGGAACCATGAACGGAAAGGACGGAAAGCCCTTTAAGACAAGAGATGGCGGAGTGCTTCGTTTAGAGAAGCTCATTGACGAGATTCGGGACTCCGTACTTTCCCGTATGGAAGAAGGAAAGGATACCGGACTTACAAGTGAAGAAAGACAGGAAACTGCAAAAGTTATCGCTCTTGCAGCCTTAAAGTACGGAGATCTTTCCAACCAGATTACAAAGGACTACATTTTCGACCTGGAGAAGTTCAGTGCTTTTGAAGGAAATACCGGTCCTTATATTCTGTATACTATCGTGCGTATTGCCTCTATCTTACGGAAATATGCTGAGGCAAACGGAGAGAGCTCTGCAGATACCGCTACATGGATTAAGAACTATGGAAAGAACTACAAGATTCAGTCCGATGAGGAGCCTTCTTTACTTGCGCTTCAGAAGCAGATTATCGTATTTGCCGACGAAATGAATGACGCTTGGAAGGAACTTGCACCGCATAAGATCTGCGGATACATCTATGCATTGGCAAACAGCTTCAATGCTTTCTACCACAATGTAAAGATTCTTGGAGAAGAGAATAAGGAGAAGCAGAAGAACTATATTGCTCACCTTGCCCTTACCTGGAGAATCCTGACCGATGCCATCCATGTACTCGGATTCTCTGCTCCGGAGAAGATGTAAGATGAAGTATTTTTGTTATGAGCGACTTACACGGCTCGGCTTATTATACAAAAGAAGCTTTTTGGATATCTACAAGGCGGGAGAGTATGAAAAGCTTCTCCTCCTTGGAGATCTTCTTTATCACGGTCCGCGAAATGATTTACCGAAGGACTATGCACCGAAGGAAGTTATTGCGATGCTGAATCCTCTTAAGGATGAAATCCTTGCAGTACGAGGAAATTGTGATGCGGAAGTGGATCAAATGGTACTGGAATTTCCCTATTATGGCAGATCTATGCACTGCTCGACTTGGGAAGTAGAAGCATTTTTCTTAAGTCACGGACATGTGTATAACCATGAAAGCTTTTCCCCTTAGAAAGAATGGCGATGTCTTTCTTTGCAGGGGGCATACCCACCTTCCTGTGGCGGAGAAGAAAGGAACGAGACGGAAAAGTTCTACTATCACTTAAATCCCGGGTCAGGGAAGTCTTCCGAAAGAGGACAATCCGAACAGTCACGGGGTTCTTACGGAGAAGGGATTTACGATTTATACCCTGGACGGGGAAGTGCTGAAGGAAGTGGAGTTTTAATAAGGAAGAGTAAGTAAGTTACTCCTTATGTACTGCGACACTTGTTACAGACGTGGGCAGTTTCGTGGGTGGCTTGCCCCGAAAATGCACACTACTTTTATGCGAAACACAGCTTCATGAAAAATCTCTTAAAAATGAATAAATGAATAGAAAAACAGCAGATTTTAGGGTCGAAATTGACTGAAAATCTGCTGTTTTTGGAGTTATAGGACAAAACGTGTTGATGAAAAACCGCTCTACAGCTAGATAAATAAAGGCTGTAGGGCGGTTCAATCTTTTCAAAAACAACTTTGAGGGTGGACAAAAACGTGTTGATAAAAATGCTGTATGTCCTTGTGCAGTAACGAGTTATGAGGGTTTAATCTTCCTTGAAACCATACTCTTGGAGGAAGATGAAATGAATCAAATAAATTGCCCTATTTTGCGGAAAGAAATGTGTTAAATCAGGAAAGACCAATGCCGGCTCTCAAAGGTGGTTATACAAAGCATGTAAGAGTTCTTTCACGCATAAGATTGATAATAACTCAAAGGAATTGAAGAGCTTTTTAGAGTGGTTATTCGGCAAAGAGGCACAATCCACCATGCCTGGAGAAGGAAGGAGTTTCAGAAGAAAAACTGCTAAATTTTGGGATATATGGACAATGCCTCCTAAGATAGAAATCTCAGGGATGTCTTATTTTTAGATGGTATATATCTTGGGCGAAAGGCATGTATACTCATTTGCTGTGATAGAAAAATGTGCTTGGATGGTACCTCTGCAGATATGAACATGCAGGTGCATGGATCGCTCTTATGAAGCGTATAGCAGAACCAAGAATGGTTGTTTCAGACGGGGAACCGGCTTTGGAAAAGCACTAAAAGCAAATATGGCCTAATGCCAAGCATCAAAGGTGTATATTCCATGTGTTCTGTCAGATAAAGCGTTATACAAATAGAATAGAGGGTGGCATTAATTCGCGTCTTAGGAAATGCTAAGAAATCGAGAGGGTTATCGATAGAAAGAAGAATAAAAAGCGGTCTTCTGGTGGTGTTATATGCACTCTCAGAGCCGCTTTCTTCGACTGAAATATTAAATATAATGCCAACTGATAAAAAGCATTGCAGGCTTTATAAAAAGATGAATGAGAAACAGAGGTTAGAAAAAAAGCCTTTCCATTTGGGAGTGATGCTATTGTGTGGAGCGATCTCTCATAACGAGAATAAAACATTCATTGATTGGGATTAGCCATCAACACGTTTTGTCCTATAACTCCTGTTTTTGATCGTGGACCTGATGGGAGTCAGAACCCATGTCCGAAAACGAATTCCCTTTCCTTCTACTATCATAGTACACTTCAAGATTCCCCACTCATAAAAGCTGCACCTCTTTATGAGTCGGTATCCTCTACATACGCCCTGAGCATGGGAGGAACCATACGCGTCGTTTTCCCACATAAATGAGGTCAGGATCTTCTCCTGTGAGTGAGAGAGGCTGGCCAGCAGCTTAGGCTGCTAATGCGTAACTATTATCGTTAGCGTTTAATTTTAAGTTTGAAGTTTAACGCGACTTCTTCGGATAGCTTCTAAAAGCTGCATCATCCCCGTCGAAACCGGTACAAGCCCTTAGACTAAACAGTCTAGCGAATTTTCCAGTAAATGTAAATAGGAGAGGCGCGATAGACAGAAAGATGTAATGAATACGAATAGTGTTTATTCGAGAGAGTATCTTAGTTTGAGTTAGTGGATATGCTTTTAATTGAGGACTTAAATTCTTCATAGAGTTAATTTCTTGAAGATTTTAATTTTTGTGATAAGTCAAATTCTATGATGAATAAAATCTTGAGTAGCATGAAGTGAAATATCTTCTTATTGCTATTGCTTTCGCAATTAGAGATAAACTATAATGAACTCGATTTTGTGTAAGCGAAAGCCGCTTACTAATTGGACGAATAGAAGAAAAGGGGAAAACAGCATGAATCATGAGAAGATTCTCGTATTGGATTTTGGTGGACAGTACAACCAGTTGATTGCCCGGAGAGTAAGAGACGAAGGGGTTTATGCAGAGGTTTACAGTTCCGACATTGGCATAGAGAAGATTAAGGAATTAAATCCCAAGGAATTATCTTCACCGGGGGACCTCAGTCCGTGTACAAAGAGGAAAGCCAGCATATCGGAAAGAAAATTTTCGAGCTGGGTATTCCCATTTTCAGCTTCTGCTATGGAGCGCAGCTCATAGCCTATGAGCTTGGGGGAGAGGTGGCTACGCCCCTGTCAGTGAATATGGAAAGGACGGAAACCCATGTGGAGAAGTCCTCCGTGCTTTTTCTCCGATGTTTTCGGAGGAGACCACCGTTTTTCATGTCCCATACCGACTATATTGCCAAGGTGCCGGAGGGCTTTAAGATTACCGCCCATACCGAGCATTGTCCTGTTGCGGGAATGGAAGACACCAAGAGACAGATTTATGCGGTGCAGTTCCACCCGGAGGTACAGCATAGCGTGGAAGGGCAGAAGATGATTCATCATTTTTCTATGACGTCTGCAAATGTACCGGAGACTGGAAAATGGCGTCCTTGTGGAGGAGCAGGTTTCCCTTTTGAAAAATAAAATCGGTTCCGGCAAGGTGCTTTAGCCCTTTCCGGCGGTGTGAACAGTTCTGTTGCAGCAGGGCTTCTTTCCAGAGCCATCGGAAAGCAGCTGTACTGCGTATTCGTGGACCACGGCCTTCTTCGGAAAAATGAAGGAGATCAGGTAGAGGAAATCTTCGGCGAAAAAGGAGATTTCGAGTTAAACTTCGTCCGGGTAAATGCGGGAGAAGAGTATTTTGAGAAATTAGCCGGGGTGGAAGATCCGGAGAAGAAGAGAAAGATTATCGGAGAGCAGTTTATCCGTATCTTTGAGCGTGAGGCAAATAAAATCGGAACAGTGGACTTCCTTGCCCAGGGAACCATTTACGCCGATGTGGTGGAATCCGGCCTTGGAAAGGGCGCAGTAATTAAGTCCCATCACAATGTAGGCGGCCTTCCCAAGAACATTTCCTTTAAGGAAATCGTAGAGCCACTGCGCCTGCTCTTTAAGGGACGAGGTGCGTAAGGGTAGGGACTGGAGCTTGGACTTCCGGAGCATTTGTGTATCGTCAGCCCTTTCCGGGACCGGGACTTGGGGTAAGAATCATCGGAGAAGTGACTCTGAGAAGGTTCGCATGGTACAGGATGCGGACTTCACTTTACCGTGAAGAAATCGAAAAAGGCGGGACTTTCCCGTTCCTACAGCCAGTACTTTTGCCGCCCTCACCAATATGCGTTCCGTGGGTGTAATGGGAGACTTCGTACCTACGACTATGCGGTGGCTCTTCGTGCGGTGATTACCGATGACTTTATGACCGCAGAATGCGCGGATATCCCCTTTAGCGTACTCCAGAGAGTGATGAATCGAATCGTGAATGAGGTAAAGGGAGTGAATAGGGTGTTCTATGATCTGACATCTAAGCCTACCAGGAACGATTGAGATGGAGTAGAATACAGATAAATGACTAGATTGAAGACATTTTAAATTTTTAATTAAGAATATTATGCTTAGCAATATAAGAGAAGTTATATCAAATAGAATTTTTGGGGTATAAATAATTTAATCGAAAAGGTTGAAAATTTCATGTCATTAACAAGTTCATATTTAACTAGTGTGAAAAATTTTTGAAGGAATTATGAATTCAATTCTAGGAGCTAGAGCTCCAGAACGATTTACAAATAAATTTTTAGAAGATTTAGGATTTTAAAAGTAGCAATGATAGATTGATATTAGGTGTATTCAAAATCTTTAGGATTGCTAACTGACACTGGGGAGCCGACAGAAAGATATTATACATTCTTAGATCAATCGCAATCAAAAAGTTATTGCTTTAGGAATTCAAGAGGCATATGAGGATTTTATTTAATATAAAAAGATGCACAAAAATATGAGCCAGGAGGAAGTTAAAAATAAACTTAAAACATTGACTCAAGGATCAGAAGGGTGAAAAAGTAATAGATAATATGGCTCAAACATTTAAAACACTTTTGTGAATATGCAGATTGGTCAGAAGATTTTGATGATTCTAATATTAAATACTCCAAAAATATAGAAGAAAAGTCTGAGCCAGAATATCATTCAGAGTTAGATAGAGTCCCAATACGACAAATAATAGGCTAACTACATTTGATTTGAATTATAATATTCAGATTCATTTACCAGAAACTTCTAATATGTCTGTTTACGATGCGATATTTCAAAGCTTAAAAACATTTAATGTAGGGAGTTAATTGTGGATCAAATTTATTCTTTTATTTTGCGTGGAGAATTAACAAAAGTGGCTTTGTCTTCTACGGAGGCAAGAAGTAGACATTATTCTTCCGATATTATAATTAATGATTATATTAAAAGCTTATCTTTAGATCTGATGGATGATGAATATGTCAATGCTGCTAAACTTATGGCAACTGTATATACGGCGATTGCGGCTTTTTGAAAAACATGGTCCGTAAATTTGTCGAAAAATATTAATAGAAAAAGGGGAAAAATTGGTGGGAAGAATCTGTTTCGGATTCGCCAAAAAGCTGAATCGAGGAAAGAACAAGAGGATCGAATTAGATGGCATACTCAAAGAGGAGATTCTTTGATAAACTATACAGAATTTGAGATTTAGCCTCGATAATCAATAATAATATAGAATTATTTTCAGACCATATTATTTCTGTTGAGTGGGCAAAAATATAATTTCTACTATAGAACGTTCTAGGAATGTAATAATGCATAGTGGAGAGTTGAGTAATAGAGATATTGAACGAATTGGAGTTAATATAAGGGATTGGATTATTCAAGTTGGTGGATAGTCAATAAATATTGATTGATTATTACGGATTGGTGGAACTTCTTTTTCTGGGCATAATGGATGAGATGGATATAATGCTAATATCTTGTGTGGTAAAGATCTAACGGATAGCCTCTATACGTTTAGTATTATAATGCAATATAGAATTATAGGACAAAACGTGTTGATGGCTCTCGGAAAGGCTTATATCCTTATGCCATAAAAACGATGGCATGAAAAACTGGGATGCTATTTCTCCGATATTTAAGTTTTCAAAAGATGCCAGATCTACCTTTTACACAACCAATGTCATTGAATCCCTGAATTCTACGCTCCATCGGCTAAATCGGCAACGTAGCGTCTTTCCCAGCTCTCAAGCGTTGTTAAAAGCCCTTTATCTGGCAACTTTTGAGGCTATAAAAAATGGACGATACCTATTCGAAACTGGGGAAAAGTCAGGGGAGAAATGGCAATAATGTATTCTGACTGAATTCCTGAATAACAAAAAATCAGCTGTCTTATCAAGGGTAAACTGAACGCTCAGCAGAGCTGAGCGCTCTTGACATTCAATTGTTTTTGTTAGATACTAACCAACGCTTGGACGGTAGTTTATACTGTTCAAGCAAAGTAAATTTCATAGAATGCCATTATTTACAGAAAAAATTTCATACTCTCGGCCGAAAGTTACCCGACTGATATACAGAAGGGTCAAGACCTGCAAAGGCAAGCAGCTTACCGGGACTGGAGAAACGGTGAATATTCCCTATTTCACCGAGAATCATTCCGCCGTTGATATAACCGATACCCGGAATGGTCATGATAACTGAGTCATTGAATTTCATGATGTCAGTCATCTCTTCTTCAATCTTGTTTAACTGGCCATCCAGTAACTCAATCTGTGCAATGGAGTGAGTTATCTGAATAGATAGAGCACGTCAGATGTACCGACAGACTTCTGTGCAAGAACTCTTAATTCTTTGGCCTGTTCTCTTGTGAAATGGCCATGCGAGTTTTTCATCAGTAGGCTTGCGAGATGAGTCATATGCATGGAAGCAATGGTCTCCGGTGTAGGAGCCTCCTTTAGGAGGGCATAGACAGACTTCTGATGCAAACCGGATTTAAAAAAGTATTGGAACTCTGGAAAGACCTCATCAACATAGGCTGTAAGCTGAATTTTCAGCCGAGTCTGTTACTTGATGGGGCTCAACACACACACCTGGAAATTTTCAGCGACAAGGTATCTAACAAGGTTGTCGCCATAGTGTGCCGTTGATTCAAGACCGATGATGATGCTGTCGGGCTCTGCGTTAAAGCGAAATGAGCTTCGAGACCAGCATTTGGAAGCCATCAGCGTCATTTGTAAATTTGAACGGCTCAATGAGTACTTCACCATCAGACGAGATTGCTGAGGCGAAATGGTTAAGTTTGGCAATATCAACGCCAACATAGATCATGAGGTTGTACCTCCCTTCCTAAAGTCTGATACCGTGATATCCACCAATCTGTATCATCGTAGACTTGCGTGAGATAAGTACTCGAGGGTAAAAACCCTATGGCACATCCAACTAATAAACAATTCAGATACAGCTAGCGGCAATACACTCCTTCGAGTAGTCAAAGCTACAGAAATAAATCAAAAAGTACACAGTATCTGAATGTATTGAACCACGATATTAATAAAGAAAAGGAAAGTGATGTTTTTGCTTCTGAAAAACATCATACAAAGGAGATAGTTATGAGTATACTTACAATTAAATCAACATTTGAGGATATAAAAACTCTTTTGGAAAATGGAGATATTTGCTTTAAGAAAACAATCAAAAAGACTTTTTGAAGAAGTATCAAAAGATAAAGAGCGAAAGAATGCATTCTGCTTTTTATGGCAATGGCTTTAGGGGGAGTAGAGACAGCTATTGATAAGGAAAATAATGAGATAAAGATTAATGAAATTCAGAAAAATTTCTTAGATATAACAGGGATAAACGAGGATGATAAAAATGAATGGTCTAAGTGTGTATTTAAATTTGTACGTCCAAATAGTGATCAAGATGGGTTAAGAGATGATTTCAATAAATTATTATCAAAAATGCGTGATAGCAGTCTTGAAAATATTTATAAAAATGGAATTAATGGCTTAAAATATACTGATGAAAAAGATGGAAAAAGTTAAAGAAGAGGATGTATTTGGTAAAGGTAAAAAACTGGTGGTTTTGCTTACGAAAAATAGGTGAAAAAACTAAAAGGTCTAGAAGATGGCACAATACCTCACAGAGTAAAATGAAGAAATACAAGCTATAATAGATTGTTTGATCAAACAGTTTAACAAAGAATACACAATAGAAAATACACCTCAGTATAATTTGCTATTAGCAAATAAGCAACTGATTATGAATGGTGCACCAGGGTACCGGAAAGACATACTCAGCAAGAAATATTATTGGAGATATATTGTTTGATACCTTATGTGAAAGTGAAAACAAAAAGAAGAAATTAAGAAAGTCAGACTGGATATGGTGCAGTTTCATCCATCCTATGACTATACAGATTTTATGGACGGTATCAGACCTGATTTGTCATGTAATGAACTGAATTATTCGCTTAAAAACGGTTCCTTTTAAATCTTTTTGCCGTAGAGCAGGCGTGATAGAAAGAATATATGCAGCCGGAAAGCCGGTTGAATCTGATGTTTTTGATGAATTTCTTAGTGGAGAAGATGAGTCGATTAAAAACTTCTGGAAAGCAGAAATAGAAAAAGAAGGATTAAAGCAAGAAATAGAAAAAAAGTTAATAAAAGTCTTGATATTACAGAGTTTGATACAAGCAAGCTACCAAGCTTTCTCTTTATCATAGATGAAATAAATCGTGCTGAAATTTCTAAAGGTATTTGGAGAAATAATGTACTGTCTTGATCCGGATTATCGTGGAGTAAAGGGTGCTATTTCAACTCAATACTCTGAACTTGCAACAGATAATACATTTTTATAAATAAGGATAATGATAAATTCTTCATACCTTCAAATGTATACATTATCGGTACTATGAATGATATAGATAGAAGCGTTGAAGTGTTCGACTTTGCACTGAGAAGACGTTTCGCATGGTATGAAGTAAAGGCAGATGAGTGATGGATGATATATTCAATTCTATGGAAGTAGATAAATTACTTGGTAAAAATTATGATGATTATAAAGCTAAAATAGATGCTCTAAATAATGCTATTGTAGATGCCTTGAAACTAAATAAACATTATCATCTTGGACCGTCATATTTTGCAAAAATCAATTTGTACTATGATGAAACAAAGAAAAAAATTACGAAGAAGCAAAAGATAAAGTATGGGACAATCATATTTCACAGATTCTAAATGAGGTATGTCAAGGGCAGAGGCAAAGAAAATGAGGTCGAAAGTATTAGAAAAAAATTTATTTCTAAAAATTCATAATTCAGGAGTAAGCGATGAAAAATAAGGGGTAAATACTCTTGAAGCAATTACTCTTACAGATAATCAACAACCGAATAAATACTATGATTTTTGTTGCTGAGAGTAAAGATGGAATAGAAAATGGTCGTATACCTGAGGGTGTGCAAAAGTTATATAGAATCTGTCGGTTTCGTAAACAAGCTTAGAAAAGAGAATAATGCTATCATTGTACCGAAAAGAGAACTTTGAAAAAGATACGGCTATAGAGATAAGAAACAGTAAGCTATACACTTATAATTGGTGTGGAGTTATATCTACACCACAACAAAATAAAAAGTATAAGAATAGAAATTAATTCTCGATTTGATAACGGTGAAAAAGCAATATTTCCTTCTTTACTTGTTGAGCAGTGTTTATGGTGTGAATATTTTTCATATTGATGTAAACAGTAAGAAAGAAAGTAATTATATCATCATTTTGATAATACTTTTTATGAGTAAAAATCGTAGAAGCGTACAGCAGTGGATTGTATAAAGAATACAATAGAAGTAACTACAACGATTACAATTTTAAGGGCTCAATAGATATTGACAGGCATATAAAGTTTAATACACCTTTTATGGGCAAAACAGCATATAAAGTAAGAGAATACAATTATGATAATGAAATATTATGCTTAATGCGTCAGGTGATGGAGTATATTATATGTAATCATTTTGAAGTGTGGGAAGCGTGTTTAAGTAATGAACTGATGTTGAATGAGGATAGTAGAGGTGATAGAAAATGCCACTCCATCATATAGAATGAATATCAACTATGCAGATACAATAAATTGCAGAGAGAAATCACTCATCCAATGTATCATGACTATGAAGAAGCGAGAAAACTTGCAATTATGATATTGAATGAATCAGGGCAAAATATATTTGACAATTCAAAAGAACTGTCATTCAGTTTGTTGATTGATATATCATGGCTTTGGGAGGAATTTGTTGCAGAAAAAGCTGTTGAAAGAATCAAATACAAGCATTTGTTGACTGACGGATCGTCAGGAGTACTGGAATGGTCAAATAGAGAATATTGGTATCCTGATTTTATTGAGAAAGGGAATGAACATAAAAGAAGAAATATATTTGATGCCAAGTATAAGTTTTTGGGATTGGGATAAAAATGACGACATTCATCAACTGCTCTCATATTTATTGATATCAGGTGGAAATAAATGTGGTATAATTTACCCGGATAATAAGTCAAAGACATGGAGTTATAAAGAGATACATTCATATGAAAAATTCTATGGAAATGAATATCCTAAAATATATAAAATGCCTATGTATATTCACCATAGTGATAATATAGGTTATGTAGAATATTGTAGAGCTTATGGAGGAATCTATAAAGAAATGGAAGATAACCTTCAAAAACTCAGTATGTAAAATTTAGGAGGTGATAGTGGATATTGTAATAAAAAGAAGCAAAACCTGAAGATGCAGATAAGCTGATTCAATACACAAAAGCTTATGGGTGCACAAACTGATAATCTAAGCTTCGGTAAAGAAGGAGCAGGAGATACACCTGAGGTAGAAGAGTTTATCAAAAAGAATTCGTTCAGATTCAAAGTCTGTAATGTACTTTTGCATGGAAAAATGATGGTATAGTCGGATGTACAAATATAAGTGATATGAAACGTAGGATGAGTCATAGAGCAAATTTTGCTATCAGCGTGGTTAAATCAGAATGGGGAAGCGGAATTGGAAGTACACTTTTAGAAAAATGTATTTCTTTTTGCCAAGGATAACGGAATAGAAATTATAAACCTTGATACAAGAAGTGATAACTTCAGAGCTATTCATTTATATAAAAAGTTTGGATTTGTAAAAATCGGCCGGATGCCTGCATTTTTCAAAAATAAACGGTGAATATATAGATGCGGATTTGATGTATCTGGACTTGAGAGAAATAGATACAATAATAGTAAATGGTAAATAACCCGTCATCTTTTTCTCTCCACAAAAAAATTGAGATAATCGTGAAAAAGTGTGAAAAGTTGAACGCACTTTTTCAACTTTAAAAACTTTTTCCCACTTTGCACCCTATCTCAGGGAGAAATGCAAGATGAACATAAAACTCGCTACAAGCAGGATGCGAACAGGGCAATGGGCTGACATTATTAAAGATTGTAAGACTAACTATTAATAGTCAAGCATAAAATTTAGATTTTTCAGAATAAAATACGGAAACGTATTTTTAGATAGATTAGTACATTGAAAACTGTATGACGAATAGAGCATCAGCGATGATGCTCTCAGAAAAGATTATGAGCTAATTTAACTTATAAAGGCTGATATGACGTATGGGTTATTTCCATCCGAAAGATGGTTCTGACAAGCTTTTTAACCACATGGCTTATTGCGACATAGTAGTGCTTGCCTTCTGCCCGTTTTTGACAGATAGAGCCTGAATCGCTCGTCCCATACAGAAGCATATATAGCAGCATTGAAAAGTGCGTAACGCAGATACTTAGAGCCACGTTTTTCTATGCGAGCATAAGAAGATATTAGTTTTCCGGACTGGTACGTAGACGGAGATAGTCCTGCATAAGCAAGAACTTGATCTGCATTGCTAAAGCGTGTAAAGTCTCCAATCTCTGCTAGAATCATTGCACCCATACGATACTTGATGCCGGGAATAGTTGTAATTGGAGAACCACACTCATCCATGATTTTTTGAATGGACTGCTCGACTTCTTTAATATCGGAAGACAGTGTGTCAATTCGGCGGATTGTCTGCCTGAGTTCCATTAATTTAGCAGGCATAAGTGATCCGATAGAAGATTTTTGCAGTCTCTCTGATTTCGATGAGAGGGAATGAATAACCAAATTCGTATCCCGGATGGGGTTGTGTTTGTGAATGGCATCCCAATTGTTGTATTAGAATTTAAGAGTGCGGTAAAAGAGAATACCACAATAATGGATGTATACAAGCAACTTACTGTCAGATATCGTAGAGATATTCCAGAGCTGTTTAAATATAATGCTTTTATTGTAATAAGTGATGATGCAAACAGTAAGTATGGCTCGTTGTTTAGGCCATATGATTTTTTCTATGCATGGCGAAAGATCAATTCAGAAGATAAAGAACTGGATGGAATCAATTCTTTGATAACAATGATAAAAGGACTTTTGCCAAAAGAACGTCTGTTAGCTGTTATCAAAGATTTCATATATTTTCCGGATAACTCCGATAAAGATCTAAAAATTGTTTGTAGATATCCTCAGTTTTTTGCAGCAACGATATTATTCGAGAATATCAAAAAAATGAGCCCCCATGGTGACAGAAAAGGTGGAACCTACTTTGGGGCTACCGGTTGTGGGAAAAGCTATACCATGCTGTTTTTAACACGTTTGTTGATGAAGAGCATTTATTTTCAATCTCCTACAATTCTAATTATTACTGACCGAACAGATTTGGATGATCAGCTCTCTAAGCGATTTGTTTCCTCCAAAAAAATTTATCAGAGATGAAAACATAGTTGGTATCGATTCGCGTGAAAGCCTGAGAAACGAACTGCAAGGAAGAGAAAGTGGAGGAGTCTACCTAACGACTATCCAGAAATTTACAGAGGACTTACAGCTGCTAACAGATAGATCGAATGTGATTTGTATTTCGGATGAGGCGCATCGTAGCCAAATCAATCTTGACCAGAAAAATTAAAATTACGGACGTGGGTGTAGAGCGAACCTATGGATTTGCCAAGTATTCGCATGATTCTTTGCCTAATGCTACCTATGTTGGTTTTACAGGGACACCAATTGACGGAACGATTGAAGTTTTTCGGCAATGTTGTAGATGCATATACCATGACAGAAGCTGTTCGAGATGGCATTACGGTTAATCTTGTGTATGATGGTCGTGCCGCAAAAGTCACGCTTAACCAAGAAAAAAAGTTAGGGAGATCGAAGCGTATTATGATTCTTGTGTGCGAGAGAGAGCAAGCGAATATCAGGTCGAAGAGAGCAAGAAAAGCATTACTAATATGGAAGTCATCATAGGAGACCCGGACATGCTACGAGCAGTTGCAGAGGATTTTATTAAACACTATGAGAATCGTGTGGAAGAAGGAGCAACAGTAGCTGGAAAAGCAATGTTTGTTTGTTTGTTCAAACCGCTATATTGCATACGATTTGTATAAGATCATAGTCGAATTAAGACCAAAAGTGGTCGGAAAAAAACAACTATCTGAGGATGAAGTTATATTAAGTGAAAAAGATAAAAAGAGTTAAAAACCAATAGAGAAAAATTAAAAATGGTTATGACTCGAAACAAAGATGATGAAAAAGAACTCTTTGAAATGCTTGGAACAAAAAGAAGATAGGAAAGAATTAGACCGCCAATTTAAAAATCCTAAATCAAACTTTAAGATTGCAATCGTTGTGGACATGTGGTTGACTGGCTTTGATGTTCCGGAACTTGATACAATATATATTGATAAACCGATTCAACAGCATACGCTTATTCAAACTATTTCACGAGTAAATAGAGTTTGCGAAGGAAAAGATAAAAAGGTTGATTGTAGATTATATTGGCATCAAAAATATGAATCTTGCGCTTAAGAAATATACAAATTTTTGAAAATGAGGAATTTGAAGGGGTTGATCAGTCTGTAACCATAGTCAAAGATCAATTGGAAGTGCTTTCGCAAATTTTCTGTAAGTTTGATAGCGAGGGATTTCTTTGAAGGGACTCCTAAGGAACAGCTGGAATGCTTGAACAAGGCTGTTGAGTTTGTACAGTTATCGGAAGAACTTGAAACCAGATTTATGGCCGCTGTCAAGCGAATGAAGCAAGCATTCAATCTATGTAGTTCTAGCGAAAAAAATTACAGATAGAGAAAAATTATATTCATTTTTACTGTGCTGTTCGTTCGGTTTTATTTAAACTTACAAAGGGAGGCTCCTGATTTATTACAGATGAATGCTCGAGTTAGAGATGTTGGAAGGGGCTATTCAATCAGATGGCATTGAAGAATTGTTTGAAGCGGGAAAAACATATTTCTGAGGATATTTTTAGAAATGAGTACATGGACAAAATCAATGCGATATAGCTACCTAATACGAAAATAAAGATATTGCAAAGATTACTTTACAGGCGATTGATGAATTTAAGAAAGTCAATAAGATTATGGGAGTTGAATTTGCAGAAAGACTTAAGCGTGTGGTAGATGAGTATAACAATCGTAGACGTGATGAAGCTTATGCAAATGAAGTTCTTGATGATGTGGCGGAAAAACTGGCACAGCTATTAGAAGGGCTTAAACAAGAAAAAGATTCATTCAAAAATGGGAATTGATTATGAAGAAAAAGCTTTTTCATGATATCTTAAAAGCAGTCTCAAAAAAATTTGAATTTGAATATCCTGAAAAAAATGATTGAGCTTTCAAAAAGGATAAGGAAGATAGTGGATGATAAGTCACGCTATACAGATTGGTCGACACGTGAAGATATCAAAAGCAAACTTACAAGTTGATTTTGATTTTGCTGCTTTGACGAATTTGGACATCCACCGGTCACATTAGATGATGTTTATAAAGAGGTATTGGAACAGGCTGAAAAATTTCAAGAAATATAGTTAAGGAGTGTAATTGTTTTAAATTGTTTATCTATCAGGCTTGTTTACTAATTATCGTTGGGAAGTATATTGGTTTAAAGTCTGCTTTGGAGGTAAGAATATTATGGCAATAAAAAAAGAAGAATTAATAAGAAATTATGTAAAAGCTATTAGAGAAGGAAATGCTGCTGTTTTTGCGGGTTCAGGGCTTTCTCGTTCATCTGGTTTTTGTGGATTGGAAAGAGCTTATTCGTCCATTAGCTAAGGATATTGAATTGGATGTTGATAAAGAGACAGACATGCTTTCGGTTGCTCAGTTTTATCGTAATAAAAACGAACACGCGGTGCGATTAATCAAGAAATATTAAATGCTTTTTTCCAAAGATGTACAGATTAACGAGAATATTCGAATTTTATCAAAGGTTACCTATATTCACATACTGGACGACTAACTATGATAGGGTTACTTGAAGAGGGAATTCGCTCGGCGAACCGAAAGCCAGATGTAAAATTTGAAACAGAGCAAATACCCAATATGATACGTGATAGAGACGCGATTGTATATAAAATGCATGGTGATGTGGAGCATCCAGCTAAAAGCAGTTCTTACAAAGGAAGATTATGAATTATATGAATATCATCGTCCTTTATTTCGTACGGCTTTTAAAGGGAGATCTTATTTCTAAAGTTTTTGTTTATTGGCTTTAGTTTTGCAGATCCTAATTTAGACTATATATTAAGTCAGATACGCTCATTATTGGGTGAAAATACACCTAATCACTATTGCTTTTTAGACGAATTCAGAAAAGTGATTTTCAGTACCGAAAGTGAATATGGATATTGCTTAGCTAGACAGGAGTTGCAGGAGGATAATTTACGTAATTATGGAATACAAACTGTCTTTGTTGATTCTTATGATGAAATTACAGACATTCTTCATGATATTGAAAGGGTATCTAAGTTTAAAAAAAGTATTTATTTCAGGGAGTTCGAGTAAATATATAGAGCCATGGGATAAAAAAATAAGGCAGAAAAATTAGCTGAAAAATCTTGCAGGGGCATTGGTACGTAAAGATTGTCGAATAGTGTCAGGGTTTGGATTGGGAATAGGTTCTGCAGTCATAAATGGTGCTCTTGATGTGATTTATAAGGAAAAATATCGCCATTTAGATGAACACTTATGTTTGTATCCATTCCCTCAGAATATTTCTGATCCAGATCTGAGAAAAGAGAAATGGAAAGAATATCGTGAAAAGAATTATAGATGACACTGGAGTTGCTATTTTTTATGTTTGGAAACAAAATAGAACAAAACTCGGATGTTAAAATAATAGCAGATGGTTGTATTGAGGAGTTTGAAATTGCAAAAAGAGAGGTAATATAATTATTCCTATAGGAAGTACAGGAGATGCAGCAAAAAAGATTTTCGATGAAGTAAAAGTCGAATCCAAGATTATCCTTATCTTGATGAATTTATTGATCGATTGGAAAGCGAAACAAATATTGATAAAATTGTTGGTATTGTTTTAAAGATATTAGAGAATTTAGAAAAATAAGGAGGGCTTATGGCACATAAAAACTTTTATATCATATAAATATAGTGAATCTACAAATTTAAGAGACCGAATCATCAAAGCGCTAGGGTGAGGATGCAACATATTATCAAGGAGAAACAAGCGAGTCCCCAGATTTAACAGATACATCAACAGAGAATATTAAGAACAACCTAAAAAAATATGATGTATGATACATCAGTAACAATAGTTATTCTGTCTCCTAACATGACTGATAGCAAGTGGATTGATTGGGAAATAGAATACTGTCTTAAAGATATAACTCGCAAAAATAGAACCTCTCATACAAATGGGATTGTTGGCGTAATTATGAAGTATAATGGAAGCTATGATTGGTTTAAGAATACTCATAAAAATAATGATGGGTGTATTTCAAATAGTTATAAAGAGGATAAGGTATATAGTATCATAACCAATAATAGATTTAACCAGAATCCCAAACAATATTCTTGTGATACATGTAAAACTGTAGATGCGTTAACAGGTTCGTATATATCTTATGTTGAGGAAGAAACGTTTTTATTAAATCTCAGAGATATATAGACAATGCCTATGAAAAAGTGAGAATGATGCTGAAGGCTATGACCTATGCAAGAAAGAAAATAAATGACTTTATTATTTTTAATTATTTTTAGAAATTGATTCAGAGGTGACACTCAATCATTACAGGAAGTCAAATGCGAGAAATTAGTAGGGTAAGTTTATATAATAATTTTTCGAAATGTATTAGAAAATAGAGAATTAAGAAATGATATAATTCCAACAGAGCTTTCTTTTTAATTTAAGAGACATTCTTGACGATTTACTAAGATTCAATATATACATTCTTAATGGGATTGAAAAACTATTTTTTTAATTAGCAATGATGATTCTATCTTTTCAATTGATACATCTGAGTTGACTGAGATTTATTTGGATAAAAATTAATAATATTGATATTAACTTCTATAATGATATTCTTTTCTGAGAACGATATTAAGAAGATGCAATTAATAGTTGATAAGACTGCGTGATAAAACAAAGAAAGGGAGAAATAAAGATATTTATTACTTATTCAATTCCATAATAAATGTTTTGAATGAGATAAACAATAAAGTTTTAGATAGTCTTAAGATTCAATCAAATTATTTTTCAAGAGATTCAGAAATACTTGGAAAAAGATTTAGGAATCAAGTTTTTATCGCATGCATTTGATGACAGGCTCTATACGTTTTCTCTATTTGTGTTTATGCTTGAAAAGGATATCTTCTTGTACATAGATTGGATATTTTCACCGGAATTTGATAATGGAGAGCAGATTAAAGATAATTTTATCTAAAAAGAATTTTTGATTCGAATCAATTACTTTTTCTAAGAACTGTTAATAGTGAACTTTCAATCCGTGGTAGCGGAAATATTCGTGGGTGGTGTTCTTGGGAATTAGGAACTTTTTATTCTATTAAAAATAAAATATGATAAGTTCTATATTGAGCTTTTATAAAAGCAAAAACAATTCAAAAAGAAATAGCAATTAGACGGTATTAAACCGTTAAAAAGGCATTAGTTCAGGTAGATTAGTGTAAATAAATTATTTTTATGCTGAAGTATTTTTGAAGTATTTTGGGCTAAAAACACCTATAAAAACGAGAGTATGAAAAAAGTCTGTAAATAAATAATCATAAGGTCTTCTATGATACAATGAAAAATCATGGAGGGCCTTTTAATTATGGCAAAAAGAGAAAGAAAATCGGTACATCGTAAACGGACGAGGTTATTTATCATTTACAAAAAAATTCAACCATTTTCACAAATGATGGAACAAATATTCTTAATTAAAACAAATATCGCGAACGCATAATTATTTATCAAAAAAATCGATTCCCTTATAAGTGATTTTTGTAGTATTATTTTTACGATGCGAAAAACTACACAATGAAGTGCCAGAGAGGTTAAAAACAATGGCTGTTTCCTACAAGAAATTGTTTAAGATACTGATTGATAGAGACATGATGAAAAAGGATTTTTCGAAAGCTCACAGGAATTAGTGCTGCTACCGTAAGTAAGCTAGCCAATGGTGAGAATGTCACGATGGATGTGATTGAAAGGATTTGTGTCAACATGCACTGTAACGTAGAAGATATATTGGAAATCATCCCAGATCCTATTCCAGATGATAATAAAAGATCAAAACAGAAGAACACAAAGGAGAGTGATAGGTGTGGAAAGAAAATCTACAGCGCAGGAGCCGTGAAGATGTCTTTCTGGTTCATGGAGTTTCGCAAAGGTGGTAAGTCTCTCTAGCAGAAGGGAAATCTTTAGATGAGATTAAAGAATTAAACAAAGGAACAGAATATATTTGGTGCACCGACAACTCTTCGAAGTGAACAGATTTATAGCACAGTAGCAGGGAAGAGTTCGTACATTGATGAAAGCTTTTGTTCGGTGTTTTTAGAGAGCGATGTGGCTTCGCAGAAGTTATTTGCTCTTGTTGCGGCGATGGTGTATGACACATTGTTCTTTTGATTTTGTATATGAAGTTGTTCGAGAAAAATGATCATTGGAAGCAATTCTTTTGCTGATAGTGATATCCGCATTTTTCAAAGATAAACAGCTTCAAGACGAAAAAGTTGCTAAAATGGACGGATGCAACATTGAATCGTTTGGGACGTTGTTATAAGACGATGCTTTTCGAAGCAGGTCTAACGGATAAGGGTAAGGACGAAAGAAAAATATTGAAACCAATTCTTGATCCGGTGATGCAGCGCTGGCTTGAAGATCATGATATGGAAGCATGCGTCAGAGCACTGACAGGGGTGAGATAATGGCAGACTTAGCGGCACGACTTGATGATATGGAGGTAGAAATTAAGAAACCAAAGTTTCGTCAAAGCAGTGGAAGAGCAAATGAAGTAAATTACCGTATTTGATTATCCGCCGGAAAAAGAAATGGAAGTGCGTGATCGAATCAAATATCTGAAAAATAAAAATAGAATAGTTCAGATGATTTCGAACTGGTTGTGTTCGATCTCTATGATATCATCATTGATTTCTTGGAAAAGAAGAATTATATGGAGAAATGCTTTGATTTCGAGAAGAAAAGGGTTGGAACGAATTACAAAAGCGGTAAGTAATTCTATGAAGATTAATGACGATGACAGCATCATCGTGCAGTACATAAAAGATAATACTCCGGACAATGCAATCGTAGTTTTAACTGGAATTGGAAAGTGTTATCCAATTCTACGATCACATAAAGTACTGAATAATTTACATCAGGCTTTTGTGAAGGCACCGGTGGTCATGTTCTTTCCGGGAACATATAACGAACAGGAACTGACTCTTTAATGAGATTAAAGACGATAACTACTACAGAGCGTTTAAGCTCGTGAAGTAAAAATCAAAGATTTTTACTCGTGGCAGTCGCTAGATGCTAAAGCAAGATTCGTATCTGGCTCGTTGCTACCGCGGAAATTGGAGGAACGAAAAATGCAAAATCAAAGATATGTTTGCCAAGAAGATTGATCGTGAGATTCAGGAGTCATCATTGTTGGTCAGGGGGAAGAAACGAATGTGGCACAGGAGCTGGAAGAGTACGTTGTCACAAGAGAATTGCAGAAGCATTTTGCTGATTTCTTTTCCGCATATAAAAAAGGAATTGACGGAAACACAGCTAAGATGGGTGTCTGGATTTCCGGTTTCTTTGGAAGTGGTAAATCTCACTTCCTAAAGATTTTATCCTACCTTTTGGATAACAAGCAGGTCGGAGATAAGAGAGCACTGGATTATTTTTATTGATGATAAAAGATTATTGATCCCTATGGTTCTTGCTAGGACATGAAACTTGCGGCAGAAACACCTGCGGATGTCGTACTTTTTAATATTGATTCCAAGAGTGAATCCAATGGAAAGCAGAACAAGGATGCTATTGTTAATGTATTCCTGAAAGTGTTCAATGAGATGCAGGGATTCTGTGGTTCCATGCCTCACGTTGCTGACTTGGAAAGAAGACTCACAGAAGCGGGAATATTTGATAAGTTCAAAGCTGCTTTTGAAGATGAATATGGTGATCCTTGGGAAGAGTCTCGTCAGGATTTTTGACTTTATTCAGGACAGTGTAGTTGACGCACTTGTGTCTATAGACTTCATGAGTGAAGTAGTTGCGAGAAACTGGTGTGAGAAGGCAATGGCGCCTTACACAATCAGCATTGAAGATTTTGCAAAGAGAGTAAAAGCTTACATCGACAGACAGGGAAAGAATCGTCACGTTGTTTTCCTTGTAGATGAGATTGGCCAGTATATTGGTGATGATTCAAAGTTGATGCTGAACCTGCAGACGGTGACAGAAGAACTTGGAAAAGAATGTATGGGTAAAGCTTGGGTGATTGTTACATCCCAGCAGGATATTGACTCCATCACAAAAGTAAAGGGAAATGACTTCTCTAAGATTCAGGGACGTTTTGACACACGTCTCTCTTTGTCATCTGCAAACGTAGATGCAGTTATCAAAAAGAGAATTTTGGATAAGACAGAAACCGCAGCCCAGGCTCTTCGTCTTCTTTATGAACAGAAGGCTACTATTATTAAAAAAATTTGATCGTATTTAATGATGGCGTAGAGAAGAAGTTGTATGCAAATGAAAAATGATTTTGCAGAAGTGTATCCGTTTGTGCCATATCAGTTTAACTTACTTGCAAGTGTTCTGACATCGATTCGTACGCATGGTGCATCCGGTAAGCATTTGTCCGAAGGTGAACGTTCCATGCTAGCTCTTTTTTAAAGAGTCCGCAGCGAAGTTAAAGAATTGTGAGATGGGGAGTGATTGTACCCTTCCATCGTTTCTATGATGCTTTGGAGAACTTCCTGGATCACAGTCACAAGGGGTTATCAGTAAGGCGTATGAGAATAGCTATATTAATCCGGATAATAAGGAAGAAGATGTATTTGCTATCAATGTTTTTAAAGACCTTGTTCATGATCAAGTATGTTCTTGAGATTGAATCCAATATCGATAACATCACCAGTCTGATGATTGAAAATATTGATGATGACCGTATTGAACTGAAGGATAGAGTAGAAGAAGCTCTCAAGGTTCTGATGCGCCAGATGTTGGTACAGAAGAACGGCAATCTCTATGTCTTCCTGACAGATGAGGAACAGGAGATCAATAATGAAATTGAAAAAGAAAAACGTGGAGATGCCGGAGGTTATTACAAAGATTGCTGAGATGATCTTTGAGGACATTTTCACTGATAAGAAGTATCGTTACCCTGCATTCAATGGCAGATATTCTTCTCCTTCAATCAGGTAGTCGACGATCGACCTTACAAATCAAATCAGAACTTTGATATCGGACTTCGTATCCCTGACACCTTGGTATGACGGTGGAATGGATAATGCTACACTTCGAATGATGTCTGGTCAGGGAAAGGAAGTATTGCTTTGTCCTTCCAAATGATGATGATTTTTCTAACAGAGATGCGTGTGTACTTAAAGATCGAGCGTTTCCTGCGTAAGAATACTTCTACACAGCTTGCTAGTATGAAACCATCAAAGAGGCAAAACGTGTGGAGATGAGGAGAGCGTAATGCGAATGCTAAGCTCTATCTTATAGAGGGACTCAAAGAGGCAATTATCTATGTAAATGGTGATGTCGCCCGTGTTGCAGCAAAGGATGTCACATCCAGAATCAATGAAGCTATCGGACGTTTGGTCCAGACGGTTTATCATAAACTGTCTTATATCGATACTGCCATGGGTGAAGCAGAAATCAGAAAGATGATGCTCACAACCAATCAGTTTTCGCTACAGTTAGAAGGTGGCATAGAAGCAAATGCACATGCATTGGATGATGTGCAGGATATATTGCGATGAATTCGCATAACCATATGAAGACCTCGATGAAGTCGGTTAAGGATCGATTCATGAAGGCTCCATACGGTTTCGTGGAAGACGACATTAACTGGCTTGTTGCACGTCTCTTTAAGAGAGGAGACCTTGCATTCACAGTTAATGGTGCGTCTGTAAATCTCAACAATAAGTCTGAAGAAGAAATTATAGGATATATCACGAAGAAAGCCTTTGTTGAAAAGCTTCTCATGGAAGAACGTGTTCGTGTCAGTGAGAAGGATAAGAAAGCTGTTCGTGATGTTATGAAAGAAGTATTTCATACCATTGTAACGGCAGAGGATGAGGATACGATTATGAAGAATTTCCAGAGATATGCATCCAACATGGTTAATGAGATGGATAAGCTGGAAGTCTATTATAAGCAATACGATTATCCGGGAAAGAAGGTCTTGGATAGTGGAAAACGATTGATGCAGTCTGTGGTTCAGATTACTAGTGCACAGGAGTTCTTTTAGTTATGTGTCAAAGATGCGAGAATCTTTCCTTGATCTAGCGGAGGATTATGAGCCAGTGAAAGCATTCTTCAATGGAGAACAGCAGACAATCTTTATGCGTGCTCTGGATATGCTTGCTATTTATGATGACAGCAAAACTTATATCGTGGATGCAGATATAGAAGCAGTTGTTGCGAAAATGCGCGGGATTGTAAAACAAGATAAAGCCTTACAAAGAATATTCCTCAGCTTCCGGAACTTCGTGAGCAGTTCATGAACGCTTATGCAAAAGGTACTGGAAGTTGAAGAAGTACCGGTACTGGATTCGATAGATCAGTCCAGACAGCGTGTGTTGGAAGTGCTGAATACAAAGGAATATGCAGATCAGAAGAAGGAACACTATCTGAATCAGTTCGTTGAGATTCGCCAGGGTGCAGAGCACTGCAACAATGTATCGTTTCTCAGAAGCTTTGCAGATAAGGCAGAAGCATTGAAAATTCGTCCTGCATGAATGAGATGGATATGTTGGATCGCCAGATTGCTGAAAAGAAAACAGGCAGAGGAGATTCGTAGAATCGAAGAAGAGGCGAAAAAGTATGGCGCTGATGTTACAGATACAGAGGTGGCTCACAAGGTCGCTGAACAGAAAGCGCAGTTCAAGGTCCGCAAAACAAAGAATGTTTCTATTAAGAAGATGACAGGTACTTCTTCTTGGCGATTGGAAAATACACAGGATGTAGATAGATACATTGAAGCACTTTAGAAAGACTCTCGTAGCTCAACTTGATGAGGATACGATTGTTAATGTTGAGCTCTAATTACGAGATAAAGGAGAGAGCAAAGGTATGAATAAAGCATCCATCAAAAACTTTGCGATCTGGGCTAGAAATAAGCTCATTGCAGATATCAGTTACCGTGCAGGATTGATGGGTATTACGGCAGATGGTATAAAAATGCTCTGCCTCAGTCCACAGGTACAACTGAATTTTTATGATATTGGAACCGCAGAGCCTTATTCGATCAGTGGAGATGCGGTGAAGCAGAGAAGAAAACTGGTAGAGGTGATCCGACAAAAGGAAAAGGATACCGACTATCAGACTGCTTATAAATACATCATCGAAGAGGTTGCCTATACCTGGTTCAATCGTTTGATTGCGATTCGTTTTATGGAAGTGAATGATTATCTTCCTTCCCACATACGTGTCCTTTCCTCCGATACAGGAAAATTGGAACCGGATATTGTCACAAAATCCTTTTGATACCGAACTGGATTTCACAGGAGATGAAGAGCTGATTATCATGCAGTTGAAAAATGATAATCAGCTTGATGATCTTTTCCGTATGCTTTTCATCAAGCAGTGTAATGTGCTAAAATGCGTTGTTGCCGGCACTGTTTGAAAAGACAAAGGATTATACAGAAGTACTACTGAATCTCTCGGTTATTGATCAGGAAGGTGTTATCTACAAGCTTGTTCACGATATTGATGAGGATGACTTTAATATTGAAAAAGGTGGACAGGTGGAGATTATCGGCTGGTTGTATCAGTATTATAATACTGAGCCGAAAGCAGATGTATTCAGTAGACCTTCCGGAACGAAGATCAAGAAGGAAGATGTACCTGCAGCAACGCAGCTGTTTACACTGATTGGATTGTTCGCTACATGGTAGAGAATAGTCTTGGACGCTTGTGGATTAAAAGGACATCCGAATGATGAACTGAAAGCAAACTGGAAATATTATCTGGAAGAAGCGGAGCAGGAGCCGAAGTGCAGAAGAAGCTTGCGGAGATTAAACGGGAATATTCTGCCCTGAATCCAGAAGATCTTAAATGTATTGATCCTTGTATGGGGTCCGGCCACATCTTGGTATACATGTTTGATGTGCTGATGCAGATCTATGAATCTAAGGGATATTCCCAGAGAGATGCAGTACAGAGCATTCTGCAGAACAATCTGTATGGATTGGATATTGATGACCGTGCAGCGCAGATGGCGTATTTTGCTGTCATGATGAAGGCAAGACAGTATGACCGCCGTATCTTGACACGTGGAATTGAACCTCATGTATTTGCAATCGAAGAGAGTAATGGATTCAACAGAAATCAGTTAGAGTATTTTGGTGTAGACCTTAGCGAGGATGAAAAGAGAAATGCCCTGACACAGGTGAAGAGATTATTGGATCAGCTGCATGATGCCAAGGAATATGGTTCAATGCTGATGGTTGATAATTATGATTGGGACTTGTTGCGTCTATTTGCGGAATCTACCGATACTGTGGGGCAGATTACCATGTATTCAGTGGGGGTTGAGGAGACGCATGATCAATTGAATAAGCTGGTTACTATTGGGGAAATGTTATCAAAACAATATTATATTGTAACGACAAATCCGCCATATATGGGAAGTTCAAACATGAGCTCCAAACTATTTGATTATATTAAATCAAACTATGCTGATTATAAGAGTGATTTGTTTGCAGCCTTTATTTTGAGATCAATTGAATTCACTTTGCAGAATGGGTATTATTCTTTGATAACTCAACAAGCGTGGATGTTTAAATCTAGCTATCGTAATTTGAGACCACAGATTTATTCGAGATACGATATTGAACTTGCTTCACTGAGAGTGCATGCATTTGATGAATTAGGAGGAGAGGTTGTACAAACCGTTTCGTTCACACAGTCAAAAATAATATTCATAACTATAAAGGAATATATATTTCATTAGATAAATGTGGCTCGGAAAAACGAAAAAGAGACATATTTAGCTGCACCAGTTACATATGAATGCTCTGTTGATAGTTTTATGAAACTTCCTAATCAGCCAACAGCATATTGGGTGACGGAAAAACAAGCAGAAGCATTTAGAAAAATTTGCATCATTATCGTATAGCGGAGTAACAGCTTGCGCGGGTTTAAACACCAGTGATAACGATGCATGTAAGACTATGGCAAGAGTGAATTTTGGGAAAATTGGAATTGATTGCCAATCACATTCAAAGCTATTAGAAGAAAATAAAGGTTACGCACTTTTTAATAAAGGTGGAGGATTTAGAAAATGGTTTGGCAATCAGTATTACATTATTAAATTTGATGAAATTTCATTTAACAAACTAGCAACAATCGGTAACCACTTGCCATCAAGGCAGTATTATTTTTAAGCCTTGTGTCACTTGGAATCGAATATCAGCAGCTTCCTCGTTTAGTGCACGTAAATGTGCTGCAGGATTTGTATTTGATGATGTTAGTCCTTCAGCATTTATGGATACTGAAATAGAAATATACACCATAGCGCTAATGAATTCTAAACCTTTCAAGACGTTACTGAGAGTTATGAATAGAGGAATGAAGACAGAAACTGAAAATGTTCAACAAGTTCCTTATCCGAAAAATGGGAAAAGAAAAGGAATTAATTAAGAATTTATCAGGACAAAACATAGATATAGCTAAAGTGGATTGGGACTCTTTCGAAATCTCATGGGACTATACAGAACATCCATTTATTCGTTGGAGTAAATCTCTATGGGATGCTACTGACATTGCTGCATCTATGCATTATTACTATGGTGAGACTGTACCAGAATCAAGCAGTCCATTGGAACTTTGCTATATGCTTTGGCAGGGTGAGTGTAATGAGCGGTTTAGAAGTTGAAGGAAAACGAAGAAGAACTGAATCGTATGTTCATTGACATCTATGGATTGCAGGACGAGCTAACTCCAGAGGTGGAAGATAAGGATGTAACGGTTCGAAAGGCAGATCTTGGCCGAGATATTCGCTCTTTCATTTCCTATGCAGTAGGTTGTATGTTTGGCCGTTATTCCTTAGATACAGAAGGACTTGCCTATGCAGGTGGAGAATGGGATGATAGCAAGTATAAGACATTCATTCCCGATGCAGACAATGTACTTCCGATTACAGATGAAGAATATCTGGAAGATGACATTGTAGGACTATTCTGTGCATGGTTAAAGAAAGTTTTTGGAGAGAATGCCCTGAAGCAAATCTTGATTTCATTGCAGAATGCATTGGGCAATAAGGGAAATACTAACCGTGAAGTTATCAGAAACTATTTCTTGAATGACTTCTTTAAGGATCATTGCACATATGTATTCTGTCACTGGATCCGGCAAACGTCCCATCTACTGGCTCTTTGACAGTGGCAAGCAGAATGGCTTCAAGGCACTGGTCTATCTGCACCGCTACACGCCAGATACTATCGGTAATCTGCGAGTGGATTATCTACATAAGATGCAGCGTATCTATGAGAGTGAAATAAACCGTATGCAGGATGACGATTGATCATAGTACAAATGTTCGAGAGGTAGCAGCTGCTAGCAAGCGAAAAGAAAAAGCTCCAAAAGCAGTTAAAAGAATGCCGTGAATATGATGAGAAGATCGGACACTTAGCACTGAGCCGTATCGAATTGGATCTGGATGATGGCGTGAAGAAGAACTATCGTAAGATTCAGACTGCCGTCGACGGAAAGTTCTACGAGGTCCTTGCAGATTCCAATACGATCATGGCAAAAAGAAAAATAAGACGGAGAGGAGGCAGAGTAATGACGATTGAAGAAATTTTTACATGGTGAGAATCAATATGTAGAGTTTAAGGGAACGCGACCGGAAGCAAAAAGTACATGAAGACGATAGTTGCCTTTGCCAACGGTAAGGGCGGCCGTCTTGTGTTTGGTGTGAAGATGAGACTAGAAAAAAATCATTGGCGTACCGGAAGAAAAACTATTTTCAGAAATCGATGCCATTACAAATGCCATCTCGGATATGTGTAAACCGATGATAGTTCCGGACATATATCCACAGACCTTTGAAGGGAAGACGGTTATCGTTGTAGAAATCAGCGCAGGGAAGAAGAGACCATATTACCTAGCAGCAGATGGATTGGCAAATGGCGTATATATTCGGGTTGCGGGTACGACAAGACACGCGGATCAGGATACCACAAGGGAGCTGTATTACGACTCGGAGGAAGATCTTATGACACTATGATGGTTCCGGAAGAGGATATCACAGAAGAGGAAATTGCGGATCTATGCAAGCAGATGGAAAAAGTTGCGATATCAAATTGTATATCAGATTCACAAAGAAGAAAAAGTGAAGAAGCTTAGCAAGAATAATCTGTTAAACTGGGGCATTATCTCCGAGGATGGAAGAGGACGGATCAAACCAACCAATGCATATAACTATCTATTAGGGAAGGATGTGTTTCACTCTGTTATACAGTGTGGTGTATTTAAGGAACTTCAAGGGCGGTGTTCCTGGATAAGAAAGAATATACAGGCCCTCTTTGGCAGCAGGTAGAAGATGCACATCAGTTTGTATTAAGAAATATCAGACTTGGAGCAAAAATTAAAGGAGTTTATCGCCAAGATATCTTTGAATTACCGCCAGATAGTATTCGAGAGTTGATTGTGAATGCGGTAATGAACTATAGTTTCTTACAATCATCGAATATACAGATCAACCTGTTTGATGATCGCCTGACAAATCACGACGCCTGGCGGTTTAATGCCTGGCGTAACAATTTCTAAGATGAAAGAAGGGTATTCTCAAATCCGGAATAAGGCGTTGGCATCTGCATTTTCTTACATGAAATTGATTGAAGGATGGGGAACTGGAATTCCTCGCCTTTTTGAGGAGATGAGAAATTACGGATTGCAGGAACCGGAGTTTATTGACTGGGAAGATGCCCTTCGTATCAATTTATATCGCAGTTCAACCGACTTATTAGTCACAGCTGCGACTGATAAAAGAAACAAATGCGACTCAAACTGGCGATAATACTACCCAAGATACTACCCAAGTTACCCAAGCTGCGACTAAAACTACCCAAGGCACTACCCAAGCTATCCAAGATGCGACCCAAACCACCCAAGGCACTACCCAGGCTCTCCAGAATACTACCCAAGATAGGGGAGAAGAGTCTAATCTTACGAAAGATGATATTGCAATATTACGCATTTTAGAGGAACACCCTAAATTTACACGAGAGAAATCGCTGACATTCTGCATTGGAAGCTGGATCGAGTGAAATATTACACTACGAAATTAAAGAAAAATCATGTAATTGAACGAATTGGAACCAGTCAAAAAAAGGATGTTGGAAGATTCTGGTTGAGGATAAGATATGGCAGAATTGAATTTAAAACAGATTATTGATCGTCTGAATGAAGAGCTCACCAGGGGATACTAGAAAACTTGTGTTTTGGTATGACGATAAAGGCGAATTTGCTGAGGACATGCAGAATGTAGAACTTGAAAAATGCCAAGGTATACTTTCTGCAGCCAGACAATCAATTTTATACAAAAATATTTTTTTAGAGCGAGTAGACCTCACAACGAATTACTTGATCTATGCTCCTTTTCCGAAACCGAATGTAAAGGATAACCATCTGGAAGATACGATGCTGTATTCCAAGAGGTTCTTTGCAGATCGAGCTTCCTTGCTCTCAGTGGATCTTGGTATTGATGAAAAGTATAAAACCAATTATCGAAAAGCATATAAAGTTTTTGCCAATAAAGAGCGTACACAGAGATTCTATGACTTGGAAATCGAGAACTTTAATGAGGAGAATATTCTTATTGGACTTCTCAGCAGCATTTGTAAGACAAGAACCTGCTCATTTGAAGAGGTTATTCGTGTGATTCTTACAGATGGAGAGCTTCAGGATAATAAGTTCCTTATCGAGATTCAGAAGTATGATCTACTGGATGCTTTTTGGAAACTGTGTGAACAGCATTTTTGGATATATCGATGTGAAAGCCAACATTGGAGCGTTTTTGTCGTTACATTATTTGTGACATATACAGCGAAGTATATATCGTCAGAGCTGCCGAAGGCATGGAAGTCGTTTGTGTCATATAAATCCGGCAATATTATTGCATTCATGGATAATCTGATGAACAGCGTATTGTACCGAGAGAAATATGATGAGCTTTCAGACTTTGTTGCGGCCGGACTGGGTGCGGTAAATGCATTCAAGGATTATCTTCCGGAAGAATTACTGAATTGTGATACATTCCTGTGTATCGATCAGATCTTGGTAAAGTGGATTGTAGATCGTTTGCTGGCAGAAGACACAGGGGCAAAGTTGGATGGTTTATCCATTCCCGAGATTGCAGCTAAACGAGAGAAGATGCATTTTAGGGGCAAGAAGCGGACGTACATACAGGTTACTTACAAGTGCTTATCATATTGTTACAACAGGAACTTATAGCTGCCCGGACGGGTTTGCGGCTATTCTTGCCCAGTATCGGGCGGAAGACTATAAGATTGATCAGGAATACCGTAACTTCTATTATGAGTATGACCAGCTTGAAGATACTGAGGCATTTGAAAGACTTCGTGATCTTGTGGAGAATATCTATACCAACGAGTATTTGGATAAGTTGCTTCCCAAGTGGAATGCAGGATTGCAGGAAGAGGATTCTCTGACAAAGCTACCTGTCCAGATTGATTTCTATGCCCGCAACATTCGTAATGCAAAAGGAACGTACGGTTGTCATTATTTCTGATGCGATGCGCTACGAAGTAGGGCAGGAATTATTCCGGCTATTGTCTGATGATCCGAAGTGCACAGCCAAGCTCGAAACACAGCTCAGTGTGCTTCCATCCTATACAAGACTTGGAATGGCTGCTCTTTTGCCACATAAGCAAATCACGATGACGGATGATTATCAGGTGCTGGTGGATGATGTACTCTGTGATAACTTGGCAGGAAGACAGAACGTTCTGCAGAAGTATTTACCGAATAGTATCTGTGTGCAGTTTGATGATATTAAAAGGATTGAAGAAGAATGAACTTCGTGACATCTTTTACTGGAAAGCAGGCAATCTATGTTTATCACAATCAGATTGATGCAAGGGAGATAAGGCCAATACAGAAGATGAAGTTTTTCGTTGCTTGCAAAAGAAGCCGTCGCAGAAATTATTGATCTGATACGCCGTATATCCACAAATGCTAATACGTATCACTTTATTGTAACAGCGGATCATGGATTCATCTATAAGAGAGACAAGCTTACTGAGAGTGATAAAAATTGGTGGCATAAACGATAAAAAGCATTTGTAAACCGCAGATTCATTGTTGCACCGGAAGCTGTTCAAGAGGACGGCATTGCACATATGAGCATGGGAACCGTGCTACGAAATCAGGACACGAAGGTGGTATCCTTCCCAATCAGCAGCAACGTATTTAAGGTTGCAGGTGGCGGACAGAACTTCGTACATGGAGGCTCTTCACCGCAGGAAATGCTTGTACCGCTAGTAGAAGTGAAGATGGAACGTGGACATGGAGACAAAGAATGCAGAGATTGCACTTGTTAGCATGGTTCAGAAGATTACAAATAAAATTACAATGATGGATTTTCATTCAGTCAGAACCTGTCAGCGATACAGTTAAAGGCTACAACATATAAGATTTTCTTTATCTCTGAGGATAATGAAAAGATTTCCAATGAGAACAGCTATATTGCAGATAGTAGAGAGCCAAATGCACAGAAGAGAATCTTTAGAATGAAGTTCCAGTTTAAGGATAAGAAATATGACAAGGACAAAGCAGTATTTCCTTGTCGTTTATGATGAAAAATACCGGATTAGAAAGCTTCCGTCATCCAATTATTATGGATTTGGCATTTGCTGATGATTTCGGATTCGGGTTCTAAATATTGAGTGCAAGCGAGTAGGGAAGAAAAGCTTGTTTTCTTTGTACGAGCAACGAGGTGGATTAGCAATAAAGTCGCTAATATATAATTGAATGGAGGCAGTACGAATGCCGGATTTTATGGAGAACAGCGATACTCATGCTGTAATTAAAGAAAAATTGCGTCGGAATTTTGACGGTAAGATTGTCCGTAAAAGATCTGACAAAAATCAAAGAGGGGCAAATGTCCCGGTATATGTCCTGGAATTCTTGCTGGGACAGTACTGTAGCTCTGAAGATCCGGATGTTATCCAAGAAGGCGTAAACAGTGTAAAACACATTCTTTCCGATAACTTCGTCCGTCCTGATGAAGCACAGAAGATTTTGTCTGTACTTCGAAAGAAGGGTAGTCATACCGTCATTGACATGATTACCAGTCCGATTGGATATTAAAAAGGATTGTTACTTTGCAGAGTTTTCCAATCTCGGATTAAACAATATTCAATTTCAGATGATTATCCGGAAAAGTTTGATCGTCTTCTCTGCGGTGGCATCTGGTGTATTGTGCAGCTGGACTATGAGATGGAGGGAGATTCTAATTTCGGCATTGTGGATTCTGATAGATATGAAATGAAATCCCAACAGAAAAAGCAGAAGGATATCTCACCCATCAACATTCGCAAGTTGACACCAATTCAGATGCCTCACATTGATATCAATGAACTGAAAGAAGGACGTAAGGCGTTTACTAAGGATGAGTGGATTGATGTGATGCTCCGTTCCATCGGTATGGAGCCGGATACATTGTCTAATCGTGAAAAAGTGGTTGCTTCTGACTAGAATGATTCCTTTGGTTGAAAAATAACTTCAATCTATGTGAGTTAGGACCGAGAAGTACCGGTAAATCACACTTATACAAGGAAATTTCACCGAACAGTATTCTGGTTTCTGGTGGTCAGACTACGGTTGCTAATCTTTTCTATAACATGGGCAGAAAGTCCGTTGGACTTGTCGGGCTATGGGACTGCGTTGCTTTCGATGAGGGTGGCCGGCATCCGCTTCAAGGATAAAGACAGGGATCCAGATCATGAAGGATTACATGGCATCTGGCTCCTTTGCACGTGGAAAAGAAGAAAAAGCTGCTAGTGCATCTATGGTATTTGTGGGTAACATCAATCAGAGTGTTGATGTTCTATTAAAAACATCCAGTCTATTCGATCCATTCCCATCTGAAATGGGAACAGATACTGCCTTTTTAGATCGTATGCATTGCTACATTCCGGGATGGGAGATACCTAAGTTACGTCCGGAGCATTTTACAGATGACTATGGTTTTATCTCCGATTATCTTGCGGAGTTTATTCGTGAACTTCGAAAAAAGAGCAGTATGGAGATGCATTGGACAAATATTTCCGTCTTGGAAAGAACTTGAATCAGAGAGATACCATTGCTGTTAGAAAAATGGTTGGTGGATATGTAAAGATACTTTATCCGGATGGCAATTTTACAAAAGATGATCTGGAAGAAATTCTCAAGATTGCATTAGAGATGCGCCGTCGCGTCAAAGAACAGCTTAAGAAATTAGGTGGTATGGAATTCTATGATGTCAATTTTTCATACATAGATAATGAAAGCTTTGAGGAACATTATGTTTCTGTACCGGAGCAGGGCGGTGGAAAGTTGATTCGGATGGAATCTGTAATCCAGGGGCAGGTCTATACCGTCTCACAAGGTAAAATCTGGAATGATTGGCGTGTTCCGTCTTGAGAGCCAGATGCTTCCTGGCAACGGAAAGTTTGAGAGAACTGGAATTGGAACAGATAGAGATGCAAAGGAGGCTTCCAATACTGCATTCAACTATTTGAAGGCAAATGGAAGCAGAATTAGTGGATCAATCAGTACAACAACAAAAGACTATATCGTGAATTATCAGGATCTGCAGGGAATTGGAATGACCGGAAAGCTAGCACTTCCTACATTGATTGCGTGTGTGTTCTATTGCACTGGGAAGACCAACTGTGGGAAATCTGCTTGTATTGGGTGATATTAGTATTAGTGGTACTCTGATTAAAGTCGAGTGAGCTTGCAAATGTACTACAGGTTTGTCTGGATAGTGGGGCGAAGAGAGTGCTGATTCCGAGCACGTCATTCGTGGACTTTGCGACTGTTCCACTGAACTGATGAGTGCATTCCAGCTGATTCCTTTATCAGAGTGCAGAGGATGCAGGTGTTTAAAGCACTGGGGGTAGAAGTAAGTTTAAGGAGGAAGTGTATGTGGATTGATAATGCGTCAGATATAGATGTTCTGTTTTATGAGCCATATGCAGATGTTATTTCTGAGATGGCATTAAATAAAGAATACAAAGCCTTTAACAATAGGAGTATTTGGTGTTTGGGGTGCTGGAAAATCTACATTATTAAAATTAGTTGAACAGAAGATTATGACAGAGGCCCCTGAGGAAGAAAACAGACAATATGTGTAAATATAAATGCTTGGTCCTTTGAAGGATATGAGGATGCAAAGGTTGCAGTGATGGAATCCTTATTGCAAGAGCTTAAAAAGAGGCTCCAGACACAATTAAGACAAAGATAAAGAAGTTGCTGAAAAAGTGGATTTTTCAAATTGACAACTAAAAGCAGTTGGGATTACAGCACCGATTGCTGCAAGTGTAGCAACAGGAAATCCATTACCAATGATAATGAGCTTTTAACGGTACGGCTGAGGAGATTGGAAAAGGTATAAAAAGGCTTCAGAGGTTGTACAGACAATACGAGAAGACTACATAAAGGATGATACAGATGTGTCCGAAGAGTCGAGTATAGTTAATAATGTCAGGACTTTTAGAAAAGAATTTGAGGACGCTTTAAATGACAACGATTTGGATAATGTTGTTGTTTTTGATCGATGATTTGGATAGATGTCAGCCAGAGAGAATTATCAGAGACGCTGGAGGCGATTAAATTATTTCTGTCTGTAAATAAAACAACTTTTATAATAGCGGCCGATGAAAAATGTAATTCAGTATGCAATTCGAAAAAGTATCCACCGGTAAATAATACTGAAGTGAATCTTGATCGTGAATATATTGAGAAGATCATTCAGTTACCAATATATATACCAGAACTCTCAACCAGAGATATAGAAAATTATTTAATGTTTCTCGTTGTTCAGCAATATTCAACAAGAGAGAAATTTTTGGCGTTCATCAAAAGTTAAAAGAAAAAGAACATTATGGTTTCGCAAGAAACAATTGACAAGGGAAGAATTTACGAATTATCAGAGGAATATATAGAAGCAAATGAAAAACGATTTTTAATTATACAGCAGGAATTATTGCGGGAATCAAAAATATTGTGGCGGAAACCCTGAAAGAAATCCACGGCAAAGCAAAGCGATTTTTGAACACATTCATGACAAAACGGAAATTAGCAGCGATTTACTATGGCGCTCAAGGAATTGATGAAATAGTATTAGCTAAAGTTTTGACATTGCAAGAAATTAAATCAGAGCTTTTCCACAAGCTTAATGATTGGAATAAAAGTTTTGATGGTGAAAAACGAAGAATTTAAAAAGATGCGGGTTGCTGTAACCACATCAGATACTGAACAAGAAGAATATAAAGGAATGGTATATTCCAGCTATTGCGAAGTGGTTAAATTGTCCTCCAATAGAGCTTGAAAACATACCGTTGGATAAATACTTCTATCTGACACGAGAAGGATTAAATAAATCAGAGATTTCTGAGTCAGCGCTCTCTATGGCAGCTAAAGAAATTCTTCAGCGACTTCTTATGGCAAAACAAGGATTAATGGTGAGAATTGTTGCAGATATGCGCCAAATGTCTGCATTGGATCAGGATAATATTTTGCAAACAATATTTCCTAAAAATAGAAAAAAAGGTGAGTGCAAATATTCATAATAAGAGATTTATTTATTAATTTTGAAGCGTATCGAAATAGATTCTTTGACGCATTATCCAAAAAGTCAACGCAAGTGACTGTGGGAGATATTCCTGCATTTAAAAGAAATGCGTAAGAAAGATATAGAAAAAAATGGATTCTCTGTTGGACAAATGGGAAGCAAGCAGCGTATTAGATGAAAAGACCAAAAATAGAATTCAGAAGGAGGGGAAAATAGTAATGGGAACATCAAAAGGATACATTTCGCCCACAAAGCCGGAATGGACATCTGCCAAGAGAGCCGTATCGTTATATCTTAGAAATAGAGATTCGGATTCAAAAGATAATGCGATGAGTAAATATGCAGCTGCCATGTCTTCAACTAATGCAGTATCCAGTAGTGCATTTTCATCTTCAGCAGGAGGTGTCTTAGGGTTTGCCAAAGGTATCTCTAGCAATGGTTTTAAATGAAACATTAATCGAATTTGGTAGACAAGACCTTATAGGAAAAGATTCAGATGAAATATTAGATGCAATTATGGATCAGTTTACCAATGGAAGTGCAACACTGGATGATTCGCTGGCAAAAGATGCAATATCTAAAGCTTTTTGAAAATTTGGAAATTGAAACGGCAGATGACTTGGGTAAGGTGGATATTGATCAGTTATTAGGTGAGATGGTTATTGAGTTCATTAATATTAATTTTGATTTGAGATTTGATGAGAGAATTGGAAAAGAGTAGAACTCCAGCGGAAAAAGCAGAAATTTTTAGATGATATGCACAATTATGTGGCAAATACATTGCATGGAAAGCTTAATGCAAAAACAGATAGAAAAGTAAGTTGGATTTTTTCTAAATTACAAGCATCAGAGATTGTGAAAGAAACATTAGAAGATGCTTACACGACATTCCAAGAATATTATGGAGGAAAGAATCATGAGATTTTGGGTGGTTAAGAAAATGATCAGATCCCAAAAAAATGAATGGGATGGAGCTTATCAAGTTAGTATTAACAGGGATACTGCAGTAGTGCATTTTCCAGTATTCCAGCTATTTGGTATCATCTTGATCAATTGCAATTGGAGCCAATTTATGAAGACCTTTATATAATTGGATTAAGTGTGTTTTCACTTGATAAAGAGTGGCTAGAAAACAGTTTCAAGATTGCTGGACAAGGTATATCGAGTATCAATACCCGTCCTGGAGTATGGAAAGTGGAAGAAAACAGAACTTGCCTGTAATAACCTTTCTATCATATCTGACTGGAGATGTATGGAATATTACGTTTCGAGAAACTGATGCCGTATACAGCAAACATGAAAATGCGAACAGAAAACATTTGGATATTTCAAAATGTGATTGTGTCAGTCTGTTTTCTGGAGGATTAGATTCCTATTGTGGAGCAATAAAATTATTAGAGGCAGGAAATCTCCTTGTTTAATCGGACATAATGAATATCCGAAATTGAGATATATTCAGGAAACATTTGTTGGTGATTTTAAGAGTTGCTATCAAAAACAGCATCCGATATTTATTGGATTTACCGCAGGGGCAAGAGCGCCTATAAGTAAAGTGCAGGGGAGATTAACGGGGAGTGAGAATACATCCAGAGGACGGTCTTTGTTATTCTTATGTGCTGCGGTAACTATTGCTGGAATAATGGGAAAAGATGCACAGTCTATATTCCGGAAAATGGCTTTATTGGATTGAATGTTGCACTAACAAATAGCAGAAAAGGGTCGTGCAGCACAAGGACAACACATCCGTACTTTCTGAACGGGTTACAGGGATATTCTGTGCAAAGTCGGAATTAACAATCCAATAGAAAATTTCTTCGAACATAAAACAAAAGAGAAATCGTACGATTAGTTAAGGATACACCTGCATTTAATATGGGCTATCAGAAGACAATTTCGTGCTCGCATCCGTGTGTTGCTAGATACAATCGAACCGGAAGTAGAGAATATCCAATTAACTGTGGTTATTGTTACCCATGTATCATTCGGCGTGCATCACTCTTAGATTTGAAAGATATAAGCCCATATTCGACACATGTAACTCCATCTGATTTTTTAAATCAATTTACTGAAAGCGATAGAAGTTCTGATCTTAATGCCGTAGTTGATAGCGTTTATAGATATCAAAATTGTAATGAAAAGAATTTAAAGCGCTTAATAAAAGTGTACTGGCAGGCTGTCAGAAGATGAGGTCTCTCAATTCCTGAGAGTTTACTCAGAGGGAATGAAGGATATAATTGAATGGTTGAAAGGTGATCCAGGAATGGATAAGTATATAAAATGAAGGGATTAATTGACACACATTTTTCATTTAGATCATTACAAAAACTATCGAGAGCAGGCAAAAATTAACGAACTAGAGCAGTACACTATTTGTGCTGACTAATTCCCCAGGAATATTTAATTCATGTAAGACAATATTTCCCGAGTCACAATATCTACGACATGCACTTGGGTTTCATCCACAGGAATCTGGGCTAAATAAGAATGATTTATTTGATTTCCTTGAAGTTATTGGCTAAAACAAAGGTATGTTGGCGAAGTGGCTTGGACTTTTTCTAAAAAGTCAAATAATGATTTTGATTTTCAAATCTACTCATTTGAAAAATTGTAGAAAAGATGTTCCAAAAGAAAATAAAATCATGACTGTTCATGTACGCAAGGCTGAAAGAGAAGCTTATGAAATATTGGCAAGATTTCGACCTCAAAGTGTATCATTCATTGGTATACAGGTAATGAGGATTATTTATATAAATTCATAGAATTGGGCTGTTTTTTCTCTGTAAATACAAATATGGTGCAAAGTATAAATTCAGCGAAATATAAATTAGTTCCCCAAAATAAAATTTTTGGTAGAGAGTGATAGGCCCTTATACAAAAGTATCTGGGAAAAGTTTGACCCATCTTTGTTGTTGGAAGCGTATGAACATATTGCTCGTTTTTATGAAGATAAAGATTTTGCAAAAAAAGTATTCAATAATTTTAAAATAGTACTGGAATTGTAATGCATGGTTGGAGAATATAAGTAAATGATCAATAACTCGTCATCTTTTTCTGCCCACAAAAATTTGAGATAATCGTGTGAAGTGTAAAAAGTTGAACGCACTTTTTCCACTTTGCACACTGTCTCAGGGAGGAATTCACGATGAATACAAAACTCGCCATAAGCAGGATGCGAACAAGAGAATGAACTAACATTATTAAAGATTCTAAGGAGAGTGATCTAAAAGTAGATGACTATTAGGCACTGATTATTCCGGAGTTTAAGAGCCACTGAATCCGATACTCAGAACCACCAATTCCGTGTAACGGAGCCATTCGGAATCGAAAGTCATTCCGATGTTCGGAGCCAAATCCTAGAATGAATTTACAGTAATTGTACTGACTAATTGAAAGGTGCTAAAAATATGGATTACAAAGCAATGAGAGATAAAATTGAAGATATGGTAAATGATAACCATAGGGACTTTGTAAAGGCGATTATAAGCATAGAAAAAGGTGTTAACGATGAAAGTGTTTTTGGAAAAAGCTTTATGACGCTTATATGGATAATGACAGCCTTGATTTGCTGCATGATGAATTTGACTATATGATTGGGGGAGTTAAGGAAGTAGGACAGATAAAAGATTACTCTACATTCCCTCCCATACAAAAATTTCCATTAAAACTTCTATTTTCCAATGAAAAAGACATCGTTACTCCATTTGTTGCATATGCAACAAAATTATTTTCTTTTATAAAGATAATTAGAACATACTAACAAGAAACATAGTATACTCAGCAGACTAATATCGTAATCAATAAGCTGATTCTATCCGGCAAGTGAAGCAACTGAGACCTGCCTCATAGACT